>Ga0116227_10003333_pt1 | contig 35819 bp, 36 predicted proteins | sample S1TSphgellanicum_FD_89693 | JGI IMG/M metagenome (GOLD analysis project Ga0116227, IMG submission 89693) | Host-associated microbial communities from peat moss isolated from Minnesota, USA - S1T2_Fb - Sphagnum magellanicum MG | ecosystem: Host-associated > Plants > Peat moss > Unclassified...
GATGACGACCCAGGCCTCATTATCGGGGAAGCGCTTAACTTGGGCCCGGGTCAGGGGCACGTCGAGTGACTGCGCGATCGCCTCGGCAAGGGGCCGGTTGGAGTTGCCCGCCAAGAGCTTCATGCCACTTCCCCGAAAGTCCCGCGCCGCCGCGCCGTTTAACAGCGCGCGGGCGCATGGCAAACCCTGGTCGTCGCCAACTCTGTCTGGCCTGGACCGCCGGGGCGCCGCCGTGCGTTAAATTATCCCTCTACGGTTGAACCTTGAGGACAGCTCCGATGCGCGCCCTGACGCTTATCCTCGCCGCCGGCCTCTGCGGCGCCACGACGATGGCCTTCGCCGCCTTGTCCCCGGCCGCCGCCGCGGCGCGCCTGAGGATCGCCTTCGGCAATACCGTGCTGGACACCTTTCCTGACGGCCGCACCTCCGAGGCCTGGCTGCAACCCGATGGGACCTATACCGGCGAGGGGCGGACCCACACCAAGTCCTACGGCCGCTGGTTCGTGGACGGCGCCAAACTCTGCTTCAGACAGGCGCATCCGTTCGCGTTCGGCTATGTCTATTGCACCCCCATTCCAGACGTCCGCATGGGCGAGGCCTGGCGCGCCAGATCGCCCATGGGCGAGGAGGTCACGGTGAAGATCATCCCTGGGCATTTCGAGCCCCGCTGACCTCAAGCCCCCCTCTCAGGGCCTGATCATGATCGCCGACAGCCCCCGGCCATAGTCCGCCTCGCCGCGCAGGGTCATGCGGCGGTGGGAGAAGAAGTCCGTCGCCTCCGCGCAGGTGTCCGCGCCGATCCATTCGGCCTGCCTGATCCCCGCCGCCGCCAGCCGGTCCAGGACGAATGCGGGCAGATCGAACTGGCGTTTCTCTGGCCCCGCGCCCGGGGTGAAGAACCTCTGAAAATCCCCTGACGCCGCGGTGAACCGGGCCACGAACTCCAGCCCGACCTCATAGGAGGCTGGACCGATACACGGACCCACGGCCGCCAGGAGCCGTTCGCGCCGCGCGCCCAGAGCCACCATCGCCTCCACCGCCGAGGCCGCCACCCCGCCCAGCGCGCCTTTCCAGCCGGCATGGACGGCGGCGACGATGCGCGCCTCGCCATCGGCGATGAGGATCGGGGCGCAGTCGGCGGCCAGGGCGCCTAGCATCAGACCGGGCGTGGCGGTGACGAGGGCGTCAGCCTCGGGCGGGTCTCCGGCGAAAGGCGCCTCCGCTGTCACCGCGCGCGCTGAATGGACCTGATAGGCGGTCACAAGGCGGGAGGCCTCGGCGCCTAGGGCCGCCGCCGCCCGGCGACGATTTTCCCTGACATGCGTGGGATCGTCCCGCGACCCGAGACCGACATTCAGGCTTTCATAGAGCCCCTGGGACGCCCCGCCGCGCCGCGTGAAGAAGGCGTGATCGATCCCGTCGAGGTCCGACAAAAGCGTCGATTTCAACATTTCGGGCGCCCTCATGGCGCGCCGTCTCCCGGCGGAAGACCCGGCGCCGACAGGCCCGGCGCATGGATAGCCGCGACCTTGAACAGGGCGCCCATCTGGTCTGGAGCGATCAGGCGCGCGACCTGCCGGGCGATAACCGCCGCCTGGTTCGGCCGCGCCGCCGACAGTCGCTCCGCGCGCAGGCCGATTCCCAGGGACCAGAGAAAGTCGCCTTGCGTGGAAATCGCTGTCGTCTCGGCCCCGGCGTCACGGGCGGCGGCGAGGAACGCGGGAAGATCCACATGGGCGGTGAGATCGGCGGCGCCGGGATTATCGAGCGGCGCTTCCGTCGCGTGGCCGCGCAGGGCCTGAAGCGTATCTCCCGGGCCTGGTTCGTCCCGCCCGTAATCGATGAAGAGCGCCGCGCCGCCCGCCTTGGCCACCAGGGCGCCGATCTCGCGCCCGAGGTCCTCCAGGGCGGGCGACCATTCCCGCACCTCGCCGACCGCGCCGGCCGCCAGGTCGAGGGTCGGTTCATCGGCCAGGGTGAAGACGAGGGCGCCCCGGCCGTCCAGGCCCACATACCGCTCCCGCCATCCCCCTGGCGTGAACACGGCTTGATGGATGGGAAGGCAATCGAGAAGTTCATTGGCGAGGATGATGACCGGAGCATCGCAGGGGATCTCCGCAATCGCGCTCGCCCACCGGACCTCCGCATCTCCGAGCAGCGCCCTTTGAGCCGCGCGGAGCGGGCCGCTGGTTTCCACGAGCCAGGTCTCCCGCGCCGCGGTGAAGGCCGTCGATGCGCGCCCGGCCCTCAGGACGTCGGACATCAAGGTTCCGTCCCCGGGCCCCATTTCCACGAGGCGCACCCGCGGTGGCCGCCCGAGCCCCTCCCAGGCCGCCACGGCCCAGAGACCGAGAAGCTCGCCGAATATCTGCGAGACATGCGGGGCGGTGATGAAGTCGCCCTCGGCCCCAAGCCGTGGGCGGGTCGCGTAGTAGCCCTCGGCCGGGTCATTCAGGCAGGCGTCCATATAATCCGCGACGCTCATGGGCCCGTCGCGCCGAATGCGCGCGATAAGGTTTTCAGCCAGGCTCATGGCCCGGGCTCACGACCGGGGCGGGGGTCGCGAATCCGCGCCAGATCAGCAAGGCCCCCGCGATGATCATGGGGACCGACAGGAGCGTGCCCACCGTGAGGCCCAGCGGCAGATCCCGCAGGCCCTCATCCGGCATGCGCACCCGCTCCAGGGCGATCCGGAAAATCCCATAAGCCAGAAGGAAGAGGCCCGTGACGGCGCCCGACCGCTCAAGCCAGCGCCAACGGTGCGTCGCCAGCCTCAGAATCAGAAACAGGACCAGACCCTCCAGGCCCGCCTCGTAGAGTTGGCTTGGATGGCGCGGCAGGGGCCCCGCGATGCATTGGCCCAGGGCGTCCGTGGCGATGTGCCGGCCGCAGAACACCATGCCCCAGGGCAGGGTCGTCACCCGGCCCCAGAGCTCCCCATTGATGAAATTGGCGATCCGGCCAAATCCCAGGCCAATCGGAACCGCCGGGGCGACAAGATCGCCGAGGCGCAGGAGGTTCATTCCCTGGGCCCGGGCGAAGGCGATGAGGGCGATGGTGACGCCGAGCGCGCCGCCATGAAAGCTCATCCCCCCGTGCCAAATCCTGACGATCTCAAGAGGATCGCTCGCGAGGGTCTCCCGGCCGGAGGCGAGGGGCAGCATGTAGAAGAGCACGTAGCCCAGCCGCCCACCGATGATGATCCCTAAGGTGATCCACAGGACGAGGTCATCGATCTGCGGGGGCGTCGCCGTGGGCCGCGTTGCGCCCCAGATTCGCGGATTGCGCGCCAGACCCGTGGCGTAGCGCCAGCCCAGAAGGATCCCCGCGATATAGGCCAGGGCGTACCAACGCACCGAAAACGGGCCAAGGCCCCAGCCACCCAGGGCGATCCTCGGCAGGGTGAAGATCTCTGGGGCGATATCGGGATAAGGCAGGGCCATGGGCGCGTTAGTCTCCCGCATCGGCGTCCATCGTCAACCTTCCTATATTCGCGTGTGCGCCGCAAAAGCGCGGTTCGCCTTGGCGTAAGTTTTGGGCTAGAGATGCGAGTCATGCAGACTCAGAATCCGTTTCTCGACGAAATGGCGAAGCTGGCTCAGGCCGCCGTGGGCATTGCCCAGTCGGCCGGCGAGGAGGCCAGATCCGCTCTCCGCGCCCAGACGGAAAAGTGGGCGGCGGACCTGGATCTGATCCGTCGCGAGGAATTCGAGGCTCTCAAGGCCGAGGTGGCCGATCTGCGGGCGCAGATCGCCGCTTTGAAAGGCGCCACGTCTTAGGGCCCCCGTCTTGGGAAAAGGGCCTTGAGTCTGGTCGTCCTATTGAATGATTTCAGGAGGATTTTGAAAATCCATGGATAGCGCTCAGCCGGAAGAAGATGACACCCTCATCACGCTCGACCCCCTCGACGTGGTGGAACGGGTGCTGTCCGCCGAGAATCTCAACTTCGAGCGCACCGAGGACGGCGATCTCGCCTTCGCCCTGAGCGGCGATTGGAAGGACTACGAGCTCTGGTTTGCCTGGCGGCCAGAGGCCGACTGTCTGCAGCTTTGCCTCTCCATCGACATGCGCGCCTCGGTCGAACGGCGCGTCGCCGCCCACGCCCTGATCAATCTGATCAATCAGCGGGTGTGGCTGGGCCATTTCGAGGTCTGGGCCGAGGAGGGCGAGGTGGTCTTCCGCCACGCCATGGCTCTGCCCGACGCCGAGCGGCCCAGCATGGCCCAGGCCGCCTCGATGATCGACGCGGCGGTGGAGGCGGCGGACCGGTTCTATCCGGCCTTTGATTTCCTCATCTCGGGGGGCAAGTCGCCGGAAGACGCCATGACCGCCTGCATGTTCGAGACCGCCGGTCAGGCCTGACCTCGCCGCCCTTGCCTGTGACGGCATGACGGACCGCCCATGACCTCGATTGCGGACGCCTGTCCCCTGCTTCTGCTCGGCGCCGGCCATATGGGCGGGGCCCTGATCGCGGGCTGGCGGCGGGCCGGCGTCGTGCCTTGTCGAGATCTTCTCGTTCGCGACCCTCATCCGGGTCAGGCCGCGATGGCCGCGGTCCAAGATGGCGCGCGCCTGGGTCCTTCCGACAGTGATCTCGCCGCGGCGCGTACGGTGATCTTGGCTCTCAAGCCCCAGGTTTGGCGGGATATCGCCGCCGACATCGCCGAAAAGGTCAAGGCGGACGCCGTGGTGATCTCCATCATGGCGGGGGTTCGGGCCGCCGATATCGCCGAGGTCTTTCCTGGCCGACCTATTGTCCGCGCGATGCCCAATACCGCCGCCGCCGTGGGAAAGGGCGCCACGGGACTCTGGTCCGCCGACCCCGCTGCCCGCGTCCGCGCCCATTCTCTCTTCGCGCCCCTGGGCGCGGTGGCGGACCTCGCCGACGAAAGCCTCATTCATGCGGTGACGGCGGTCTCCGGCTCGGGACCAGCCTATGTCTACGCCCTGGTGGAGGCCCTCCACCGCGCCGCTGAAGGCGCTGGCCTGGAGCCGGACGCGGCGCGGAGCCTGGCGCGCGCGACCCTGATCGGGGCGGCCGCCTTGCTGGAGACAAGCGGGGAGGAGGCCGGCGACCTTCGCCGTCAGGTCACCTCCCCCAAGGGCACCACCGAGGCGGCTCTTGGGGTTCTGATCGGCGCGGGCGCCCTGGATGATCTCGTTGCGCGGGCCGTCCTCGCCGCCCAAGGCAGGTCCCGCCAATTGGGAGGCGAGGCGTGAGCGAGCACACCAAAACCGCCGCCGAGACCCTTCTGAAGCTGGCGGCCGACCGCCCGTGGAGCGAGATCACGCTGCGCGATATCGCGGGGGAAGCTGGTCTCGATCTGCCGGACCTCTATGGCGAGGTTCAGTCTAAAGCCGATCTGCTTGGGGTCATTTCCAGGGACCTGGATCTGGCCGCCCTGCGCACCGCAGCCACGCCCTCGGAAGATCCTCACGACCGATTGTTCGACGCGGTCATGGCGCGGGTCGAGGCCATGGAGCCGCACCGTGCCGCCCTGACGCGCATCGGTCGCGAGACGCCAGGCCTCGTCGCCCTGCATTTCCCCGCCACGGCCCGCGCGATCTGGGAGGCCGCGGGCCTTGAAGCCACGCCGCCGCGCATCCTCGCCCTCACCGCCGTCTGGGCCCGCACCGCCCAGGTCTGGCGCGACGACGAAGGCGCCCTCAACCGCACCATGGCCGAGATCGACAAGCGCCTGCGCCAAATGCGCGGCGTGCTGGGAAGGGCGCGGGCGGGGTTCTGACGGCGACGCTTCGCCTTGGCGCCGACTAAATTTGCTTGCCTGAGCGCTGATTCTCGCGTTCTTGCGCGGTGGGCCACGCCCTCCCAACGGGGCGCAGTCCATCTGTGAGGATGGGAGACATTGTGATGACGACCCTCGCCAAGCCGGCCATGCGCCCGGCGTGCGCTCATTTTTCGTCCGGGCCTTGCGCCAAGCGACCCGGATGGAGTCCCGAACACTTAAGATCCGCGGTGCTGGGGCGATCACATCGCTCCAAGCCCGGCAAGGCGCGTCTGCAGGCGGCCATCGATCAGACCCGTGAGGTGCTTGAGGTTCCGGCGGACTATCTGATCGGTATCGTGCCGGGCTCGGATACGGGCGCCCTGGAAATGGCCCTGTGGTCGCTCCTTGGCCCCAGGCCTGTCCAACTTCTGGCGTTTGAATCTTTCGGTAAGGATTGGGTCACCGACGTGGTCTCCCAACTCAAGCTGCCGGCCGAGGTTCTGGACGCCCCCTATGGCGCCTTGCCTGATCTGACCAAGGTCCGCCCCGACGCCGATCTGGTCTTCACCTGGAACGGCACCACCTCGGGCGTAAGGGTTCCCAATGCGGACTTCATCGCCGCTGACCGCGAAGGCCTCACCCTCTGCGACGCCACCAGCGCCTGCTTCGCGCAGGGCCTTGAGTGGTCCAAGCTCGATGTCGTCACCTTCTCCTGGCAGAAGGTTCTGGGCGGCGAGGCGGCCCACGGGGTTCTGGTGCTGTCTCCCCGGGCGGTGGCCCGGCTGGAGAGCTATAAACCGGCCTGGCCCATGCCGAAGCTCTTCCGCATGACCAAGGGCGGCAAGCTGAACGCCGAGATCTTCGAGGGCGCCACCATCAACACCCCCTCCATGCTCTGTGTGGAAGACTATCTCGACGCCCTGAAATGGGCGGCCGGAATCGGCGGTCTCGCGGAACTGCGTCGCCGGGCCGACCACAATCTGGCGACCCTGTCGGCCTGGGTTGCGAAGACCGCCTGGGTGGATTTCCTGGCCAAGGATCCTGCCACGCGGTCCAACACATCGGTGTGCCTGACCGTGGTCGATCCCAAGATCACAGCCCTGCCGCCGGAGGGTCAGGCCGACTTCGCCAAGCGCCTGGCCGCGCTCCTGGAAAAAGAGGGCGTGGCGCTGGATATCGGCGGGTATCGCGACGCGCCGCCAGGGCTTCGCATCTGGTGCGGAGCCACGGTGGAGGCCGACGATCTCGAGGCTCTCACGCCGTGGCTCGACTGGGCCTTCGCCAGCCTCGCCGCCGAACTCACCCCGGCCTGATTACCCTCATTTTCGCGCGCGCCGCGCAAAAGGGCGCCGCCATACCCCCGATATTGGAAGGACTCCCCATGGCCCCGCGCGTGCTCATCGCCGACTCCCTCTCGCCCGCCGCCGTGCAGATCTTCAAGGAGCGCGGCCTGGAGGTGGATGTGAAGGTCGGCCTTTCCAAGCCCGAGCTTCTGGAGATCATCGGCGATTATCATGGCCTGGCGGTCCGCTCCGCCACCAAGGCCGACAAGGCGGTGATCGCCGCCGCCACGTCCCTCAAGGTGATCGGCCGGGCCGGCATCGGGGTCGACAACATCGACATCCCCGCCGCCACCGCCGCTGGGGTGGTGGTCATGAACACGCCCTTCGGTAATTCCATCACCACCGCCGAGCACGCCATCGCCATGATGTTCGCCCTGGCGCGCCAGCTCCCCGCCGCCGACGCCTCCACCCAGGCCGGCAAGTGGGAGAAGAACCGCTTCATGGGCGTGGAGCTTTACGCCAAGACCCTCGGCCTCATCGGCGCCGGCAATATCGGCTCCATCGTCGCCGACCGCGCCAACGGTCTGAAGATGAAGGTCATTGCCTACGATCCCTTCCTCTCGCCTGAGCGGGCGGTGGAGATCGGCGTGGAGAAAGTGGAGTTCGAGGAGCTTCTGGCCCGGGCGGACGTCATCACCCTGCACACGCCCCTCACCGACAAGACCCGCAATATCCTCTCCCGCGAGGCCCTGGCCCGGACGCGTAAAGGTGTGCTGATCGTCAATTGCGCCCGCGGCGGACTGGTGGACGAGGCCGCCCTCCGGGAAGGGCTGGATAGCGGCCATGTTGGCGGGGCGGGCTTCGATGTCTTCGTCGAGGAGCCTGCCAAGGCCAATGTGCTGTTCGGCGCCCCCAATTTCGTCGCCACCCCGCATTTGGGGGCCTCCACCGAGGAGGCGCAGGAGAATGTCGCCCTGCAGGTGGCCGAGCAGATGAGCGACTATCTGCTCACCGGCGCGGTGAGCAATGCGTTGAACAGCCCCTCCATCACCGCCGACGAGGCGCCCAAGCTTCGCCCCTTCGTGGCTCTCGCCGAGAAGCTCGGCGCCTTCGCCGGACAGATGGTGGACGAGGGCCTGCGAGCGGTGGACATCGCCTTCGAGGGTCAGATCGCCGCCCTCAATCACCGGCCCCTCACCGCCGCCGCCTTGGCCGGTGTGTTCCGCCCCATGCTGGCCCAGATCAATATGGTCTCCGCCCCCATCGTGGCCAAGGAGCGGGGCATCACCATCTCCGAAAGCTTGCAGGAGACCTCGCCCATCTATGACAGCCTGATGCGGATCACGGTGAAGACCGATCTGGGCCGCCGCGCCTTCGCCGGCACAGTGATCGCCGGCGCCCCGCGCATCGTCGAGGTCAAGGGCATGGAGCTGGACGCCGTCTTCGCCCCGGCCATGCTCTATGTGAACAATCTCGACAAGCCGGGCTTCATCGGCGCCCTGGGCGATCTCCTGGCCGGGGCGGGGATCAATATCGCCACCTTCAATCTCGGCCGCATGGGGGCGGGCGACGACGCCATCGCCCTGGTGGGGGTGGATCAGACGCCGGATGAGCCCCTGGTCGCCAGGATTCGCGCGCTGCCCCACGTTAAGGAGGCCCGGTCTCTCCATTTCTGAGGCCGGCTCCGTCAGTACTGGACGTGAAGGCGGATCGCGAAGACGGACACCGGTCCCCTGTCCCGATTGTAGCCGGGATTGGTGACCCACTGATAATCGAAAGCCACATCCACGCCCTTGATGGCCGCTAGGTCATAATAGGTCTCGGCGATCCGTTCGGTCCCTGGATGCGGCAGCTTGCCGTCACCCACCAGGACGCCGAGGCCTCCCGCGGCGAGGTAGTCTTTCAGCCCGCTCGAGGCGATGTTGACGACGCCCGCGAGAGCCACCGTGTCGCCGGATCGGCCCCACCGGGCGCCCTTGAGGGAGAGGCCGCCCGAGACCGACTCGTCGATGTCGCTGAACTCATAGGTCTCATAGTCGCCATTGGCCCAGCCGGCCCTGAGGAAACCGCCGAGGTCCTTGGAGATCGCCTGTTGCAGATCGAGGCTGATCCCCGGACGGGTGGCCTCGTGGCGAACCAGGGCCGTGTTCACCGGCCCGCCATGGCTCTCGGCATAGGCGATGGCGTCGTCATAGCGCCCCATTTCGCCCCGGCTCATGAACCCCGTCACCACGAGCTTGCCGGCCTGACCGAACAGGCTGTGGCGCTCCTCCATTTCGCCCAGAAGCTGAAATTGGTCGAAGCGCGTGTCGAGGTAGGGGCTGTTGGGAACATTGGAGAGCAGGAAATAGCCGCCCCTCAGGGTCCACCGGCCCTCATACCATTCGACCACCGCGCCCGCCGAATAGCCCCAGGAGTCCGCGGCATAGTCGAAGGTCCCGGCGTCGATGATCGACCAGTTCAGAAAGTCGCCCTTGGGATTATGCGCATAGTCGTTGGCGTCGAAGATATCCCCCACCGATATCTTCCCGATGGTGATGACGAGGCGGTTCTCGGTGTGGTCTTCCGCAAACTGATTGAGATCCGCGTCCGTCTTGGTCGGGGCGCCGCCCAGGTCCAACGTCTGGCGGAAGAAGAAGCGCTGCAGCCGGAAATAGGGATCAGCCTTGCCCACCTTATAGGCCTCGCCGCTGGGGAACCCGGCCACGCCCAGCGTATCGCTGAGGCCAAAGCCCTGGTCGATCTCGGGATTGATCCACACCTCCGCCCCGCGCCAGGGTTTTATCCCAGCGAAGAGGGTTGCATCCCACGTCTCGCGGCCCTGGGCCAAGGGGCTCAAGCTGTTGGCGCCGGCATAGGGTGAGGCGAAGGCGTCGTGCCCCTGGTCCACGACCGTGGTCTGGATGTGCATGGCGAAGCGCTCATCCGGTGTGGCCTCGGCGCCCACCGACGCGGCCTGAGCGGCGGCGTGGGACGCCAGAGCGCAGACAAACAGGCAAGACAAGATCGTGACTCGGGCGGTCTTGATCATGCTTCGCCCCATATCTTCGCCACTCCAGCGCGGTTTTGCGCCAGAGTCATGACGCCTTCGCGACAGCCAAGGTTGTTCCATGCCCAGTCTAGCGGTGAAAGCCGGCGCGAGGTATACCCCCCTATAGTATAAGTCAATCGGAGGTCGACCCATCGTGGCCCACGTCGCTCATGAGAAGACAAAGCTGCTCAATCGCCTCCGCCGCATCCGCGGCCAGGTGGAAGCCATCGAAAGGGCGGTTGAAAATGATAAGGAATGCGCGCGCGTCCTTCAGCAGGCCACGGCCTGCCGTGGCGCCTTGGAGGGCTTTATCGCCGAGGTGATTGAGGACCACATCCGGGAACACATGATCGATGAGGGCGCCGCGAAATCGGACCCCCGTGTGCAGGCCGCCGAGGAACTCGTGGCCATTGTCCATTCATATCTGAGGTGAGACCTTGCAGGCGAACGACCAGGTGGAGCGTCCCTCTCTGGGTTCGGGTCACGCCGCTTTCGCCGGCGCGTCCATCACGCTCTGAAAGGCTGTGCGGAAGGCGATCATCTCATCCGGGGCGCCGACCGTGATGCGGACGGCATTTGGCCAGATGGACCATGTTGGGCCGATGAAGACGTTCTTGGCCTTCATGGCGGCCGCCACGCCATGCCCATCCCGACCGGTGTCGACCAGGAAATGGTTGACCTCTGAGTTTCCGATCACGCCATAGCCGGAGGCCCGCAACCAGGCGATTGTCTCATTGCGGGTGTCGCGCACCATCTTCCGGCGCATCGGAACCAGATCTTGGTCGAGAAGCGAGGCCCGAGCCGCCGCGGACGCGGTGACCGGCATGGCGTTGAGACCAAACCGTACCAGCCTCGCCAAGAGGTCCGGGCGCGCGATGGCGAATCCGCAACGGATGCCGGCCATGCCATAGATCTTGGAGAAGGTGCGCAGGACGATCAGGTCCTTCCCCGCGACCACCATGTCCAGCACGTCCGGGGCTTCCGAGAACTGGATATAGGCCTCATCCACCAGGACGACGGCCCCCTTTGGCTTATTCTCAAGCAGCCACGCGATCGCTTCACGCGAGGTGAGCGTGCCCGTCGGGTTATTGGGATTGCAGACATAGAATGCGCCGGCCGTGGGATCAGCCGCGACCATGGCTTTGACGTCGTGGGCGTAGTCCCCGGTCAACGGAACCTTGCTCACCTTGGCCCGGGACATCAACGCCCCGAAGAGCGGCGCCTCGTAACAGGGATCAGCCATGACGAGCCCACGCGCGGGCGAGGTGAAGGCGAGAAGGCTGTAATGCAGCGGCAGGGAGGAGCCGTCATAGACCGCGACGTTCTCCGTCCTAAGACCATGTTGTTCGGCGAATGTTTTGGTCAGAGCTCGCGTCTCACCGAAGCGGTCGTAGCGCGCGCCTTGCGAGGCCGCGTCCATGATCGCTTTACGTGCGGCCTCGCTTGGCCCGATGGGGTTTTCATTGGCGTTGATAAGGATCGCACCCGATGGTGGGGGCTCTCTCAACCATACGGGGAGCTCATGATCCATGGCGCGTGCGTGCGGGGTGTCGGTCGCCTCCGCCGGGGACGCGCCGAGAACAGGGGCCACGGCGAATAAGGCCGCGCTTCGGAGCAGGGCGCGGCGACCGATAAGTCCGGCCAGAATGGAATTTGGTCCATCCATTGTCTGAGGCTCCGCGCTGGAATTTGCGCGGGGAGTGGGCCAAGCGGCGGGCTACTTGTCAATGAGAAACTGTACCCTACAGTACAGTAAATGACCCCCGTCTCTGAACCCCAAATCCGGCCTCGGGATCGCCGCAAGCAGAGCCGTCGATCCGCCATTGTGCGAGAGGCCCGGCAAGCTTTTCTGCGCGACGGCTATGCAGCGATGTCGATGTCGGGACTGATTGCGACAATTGGGGGGTCCAAGGCGACCCTCTGGAGTTACTTTCCGTCCAAGGCGGCGCTCTTCGCGGCGGTCCTGGAGGACGCGGCGGGGGCCTATGCCCGGGACATGGGGGAATTTCTCAGGCTTTCCGACGATCCGCGAGGCGGCCTTTTCGACCTCTGCAAGAGCCTGATCGGAACCATCGTTTCCCCTGAACCTCTGGAATTGACGCGGCTTGTTCTGGCTGAAAGCGGGCGGTTTCCTGAGGTCGGCAAGACCTTCTACGCCCATGCGGTCCAGCCCTTGGAAGTGTCGTTGACGGCCTACCTCGCGCGCCACATGACCGACGGGGGCCTCCGGGACGGCGACCCGAGACGTGCCGCGCGCATCCTCCTTGATCTTTGCAACGGCCTACAGACGAGATGCCTCTGGGCGGGCGAAGCCTTGGACGAGGGCCAGATTGAGCGTGAGGCCTCTGAAATTACGAATATTTTCCTTAGAGCTTACCGCGCTTGAGACGGACCTTAAAGCGCCTTGGCCCTCTCGGGGGTCCGACGCCCGAACCTAACCGCGAATTAACCTGCTCCCGAGGCGCGGACGCGCTAGCCTCTTCTCATCGACGGGGATGAGGGGATTGATCATGCGCGCTCTGATGGTTTTCAGCGGCCTTGCCGCGTCTGCCGCTCTTCTCGCCGCCACAGGCGCCGCAGCGGAACCCAGGGTGGCGATCAGCCAGGCCGTGGCGCGGGTCACGATCGTGCCCGAAGATCGCGCGGATATCGCCGTCGCCATCGTGCGGAACAACCCAAGGTTTCCGCTTTCGGTGATGCGTTTCGGCGACGCCGTCATGATCAGGGGCAATCTCGGCGGGCGTTCGGCCAACTGCAACGGAATGTTCGGCCATCGACGGGTGGAGGTCTTTGGGCTGGGTTCGGTGACCGACGACGATATGCCCCAGGTGGTTGTGCATACGCCGATGAAGGTCACGCTCAAGGCTGACGGCGCCGTGTTCGGCGTCGTGGGACGGGGCGCGGGTGTCACGCTCTCGAATGCCGGCTGCGGGGATTGGGCGGTGGCCAATCAGTCAGGTCCCTTGCGGGTATCCCTCGCCGGATCGGGGGATCTACACGCCGGGAGCGCCGCCGCGACGGAGCTTTCGCTCTCGGGGTCATCCGACGTCTTCATGGGCGCCGCGCATGGCGGCCTGACCGCGAGGATATCCGGTTCCGGAGACGTGACGGCCGATGAGGTGGACGGCCCTCTGCAAGCCAATGTCACCGGCTCCGGCGACGTGAAGGTTCACGGCGGCGCGGTCAGCGAGATGAAGGTGGCCGTGGCGGGGTCTGGCGATGTGCGCTTTGGTGGTGTCGCCGGGTCGCTGGACGCCAGTGTGGCGGGCTCGGGTGATGTCTCGGCCGCCAAGGTGACGGGCCTCGTCACCAAGCATATCGCCGGCTCGGGCGACGTGACGGTTGGTCACTGACTCAGACTTGGCGTCGGCTCAGGGCGCGGGGACGATCCCCACATAGCGCGCTCGCGGCCGGATGATCGCTCCGGTCGAGACCTGTTCCATGGCGTGGGCGACCCAGCCGGCGCAGCGGGCCACAGAGAACAAGATGAAGGGGGCGTCGGGTGGCAGAGCAAGGCTCCGGGTCATGGCGGCAAGGGCGAAATCGACATTGTCATGGGCGCCAGTGGCGTCGGCGACGGCCGCGCTCAGGGCCTGATAGGTGCTCGGCGGCGTAAACGCGTCCAAAAGAGCCCGGGCCCTGGGATCGCCATCGGGATAGAGCGGATGACCAAATCCCGGTGTCGACGTCCAGAAGGCCAGGCGCGCCGCCACCGCGTCCTTGGGACCAACGCGCTCCGCCTCCGCCGCCAGGCGCGCCACCGCTTCATGGGCCCCGCCGTGCCGGGGACCGCTCAAAGTTGAAAGTCCCGCCAGGGCGCTGGCCGCAAGGGATGCTCCGGTGGAGGCCGCCACCCGGGCGGCGAAGGTGGACGGGTTAAGTTCGTGATCGGCCAGGAGCACCAGGGCTCGGCGGACAAGGTCCGTCCCCTTCGCGCCCACACCCCACGCCCGCCCCAATCGCTGATGGATCGGGCCGCTCTCCACACGACCGCACACAGCATCGGTGACCTCATCCAGCAGTGTCGCGCCGGCATTGGCCAAAACCTCCGGCGGCTGACGCCAGGCCGGAACGTCCCGCGCGGCACTCATGGCCAGGGCGGCGAAGAGTCGGTCCCGCATGGTAACGCCTTTTGACGGGACGGGGCGAAGGCGGCTTTCGCGCGGCGAGGCGTCGATCCCCCTGAGCAGCCGGGCGACTCCCTCGAAGGTGGCGGTTTCGGCCAGGGTGGCCACGTCTTGGCCCCGGTAGAAGAGACGCCCCTCCGCCACCGTGGTAATCGCGGACTGAAGAACGGGTTCGCCCCAGGCAATGGCGTCGGCGGCGACATCGGCCGCCTTCCGTCCCCGGGCCTTTCGAGTCGTGAGGCTGTCCACGTCAGCCGCCGCATAGCGCCCGCGCCGGGGATCGCCCGCATCCGCCGTGGCGCGGATGCGTCCCCGACTGACATAGGCATAGAGAGTCTGGGGTTTCACCCCCAGCCGCCTTAGGGCCTCCGCGGCGTCAATCCATTCCGTCATGACACATTGATCATATTGATCAATCTTGATCTTGATTCCCTTAAGGATCAAGCCCTCCGTCGCCGCGTTGGGAAATCTCAAGGAGCACATGGCGATGAGCGAATGGACCGATGGCCTCGAGGGCGTGGTGGCCGCCCGCACGGTGCTCTCCGAGGTGGACGGCGAGGCCGGACGCCTGCTGATCCGGGGTTACAGCCTTGATGAATTGGTCGGTCGCCGGTCCTTCGAACAGGTGACGGCGCTGCTCTGGGCGGGCTTCTTTAACAATTCGACAGGCGACATCGCCGCCGCGCTGGGTCGGGCGCGCCAGGAGGTTTTCACCGAGATTGCCGCTCTCGACGGGCCCTTGGCGGCGCGAGGGCCGATGGAGGCCATGAGGGCCCTGACAGCCCGCTTGAGCGAAGGGGATGATCTGGCGACCGCCCTGCGCCTCGTGGCCGCGCCAGCCGTTTTCACGGCCGCCGCCCTCCGCGTCCGCGCCGGCGCGGCGCCCACCGCCCCTGATCCCACTTTGGGGCATGCGGCCGACATCCTGCGGATGATCAGCGGCGCGGCAGCCAGCCCGGCCGAGGCCCGCGCCTTGGACGCCTATCTCGTCACCGTGATTGATCATGGACTTAACGCCTCGACCTTCGCCGCGAGAGTGGTGGCCTCCACGCGCGCGGGACTGACCTCGGCGGTGCTTGCGGGCCTGAGCGCTCTTAAAGGCCCCCTGCATGGCGGGGCGCCCGGGCCGGTGATCGAAATGCTGGACGGTGTCGGCGCGCCGGAGAACGCCCGGGCCTGGCTGGAGGCCGCTCTGGATCGCGGCGACCGGCTCATGGGCTTTGGCCACCGAATCTACCGGGTTCGCGATCCCCGCGCCGATGCGTTGAAGGCCGTGACCCGTGAACTCGCCGGCGCCGCGGGCGCCTCGCTCGGTCGTCTCGCCCTCGCCGAGGCCGTGGAGACGGCGGCATTGACCGTTCTGGCCAAGCGCAAGCCGGATAGATCGCTCGCGACCAATGTGGAACTCTACACGGCGCTCCTATTGGAGGCCCTGGCCTTTCCGGCCGCCGCCTTCACCTGCGTCTTCGCCATGGGCCGCGTGGCGGGATGGGTCGCCCACGCCCGAGAACAGGTCGCGGGCGGGCGTTTGATCCGTCCCCAGTCAGTCTACGTAGGGCCGCGCCTCGCCGCCTAGACGCAGCCAGGCCGAAGGGCCTGGGAATCGACGCGCGAACGCTTAGAGTGCGACCTCGTGTCAAGTGCGCAACTCACCCTCGCCCAGGCCTCGGCCCTCACCCGCCGCGTCACCCTCATGTCGGTGGCCATGGCGGCTGTTCTGACGGGCCTGAAACTGTGGGTGTCCATTGCCAGCGGCTCGGTGGCGATCATGGCCTCGGCGGCCGATTCCGCGCTTGATCTCCTGGCCTCGGGGGCCACCTTCTTTGCCGTGCGCTATGCGGCCGTCCCGCCCGACGACGACCACCGTTTCGGCCATGGCAAGGCCGAGGCCTTCGCCAGTCTCATCCAGGCCGGTCTTGTCTTTGCCTCCGCCGCCCTGGTGGGACAGGAGGCGATCCGGCGGCTGTTCAGCTCCCGACCGACCTCTCATCCGGGCCTTGCCCTGGGCGTTATGGTCCTCTCGATCATCCTGACTGGCGCCCTGGTCATGGCTCAGACCCGGCTTCTGCGGTCGGCCCAGTCCGTGGCGATCTCCGCGGATCGCACCCATTACGCGACAGATCTGCTCTCCAACCTGATCGCCCTAGCCGGGGTGGCCGCCGCCCTGGCTCTGGCAAGGCCCGAGATTGACGCGGCGTCGGGCCTGATTATCGCCGCGATCCTCCTGTGGGGGGCGATCGCGGTTTTTCGCGAAGCTTCCGACCAGTTGATGGACCGCGAATTGCCAGATGAAGCGCGGGCGCGAATCATGGCTCTCGTGCGGGAAGACCCGCGCATCGCCGATGTCCATCAGCTCCGCACCCGCGCCTCTGGACCGATCACCCACATCCAGTTTCACGCCGACCTGGATCCGGCCCTGACCCTGGAGGCCGCCCACAAGGTGGTGATCGCCGCGGAGCGCAGGATCCTGGCGGCCTTCCCCGCAGCGGATATCCTGATCCATCCCGACCCGCGCGGTCGCGCCGAGCCCCACGGCGGGGCCTTCGGCGAACGCCCAGAGGCCGCCGCCCCGCGAAAGACCGTCACCTCATGAACCGATTTTGTCGCGGCGCGCGAATATGCCTATAGCGGCCTAGCGCCATGAGCCTTGTCCGTACACTGCATCATTTCCCCCTCGACCCGGCGTCACGACAGATTCGCCTGTCGCTGGGCGAAAAGCGCCTGCCCTTTGAAGACGTCCTCGTGCGCTACTGGGAACAGCCCAAGGCGTTCACCGCCCTCAATCCGTCCGGTCTGACGCCCGTCTTGGTGGAACGCACCGGAGAAGCTCAGGTGGTGATCTGTGAGGCCAGGGCCATCCTCGAACATCTTGAGGAGGCCGCGCCGGAGTTCGACCTCTTGGGCGCCACACCCGCCGACCGCGCCGAAACGCGCCGCCTGATGCAGTGGTTCGACCGCAAGTTCGATAATGAGGTGAACGCCTATCTGCTGCACGAAAAGCTGGAAAAGCGCCTGCTCAAGCTTGGGGCCCCCGATCTCTACAATATGCGCCAGGGTCGAGACGCCCTGCGCGAGCACCTCGTCTATATGGAAAAGCTGTTGCAGGCGCGCGACTGGCTGGCGGGCAGGCGTCTCAGTCTCGCGGATTTCGCCGCGGCGGCGAACATCTCCGTTCTCGACTATTTTGGCGACATTCCATGGCGGGAGTTTCCCGCCGTGAAGACCTGGTACATGCGTATCAAGTCCAGGCCCGCCTTCCGGCCCCTTCTCGCCGACCGTTGGCCGGGCCTCGCGCCGGCTAGCTTCTATGACGATCTCGATTTCTGACGCCTCACGCGAGGCGATTACGGCCCAGGCGCGGGCGGTGGGATTCGATGTCTGCGGCTTCGCTTCGGTGGACGCGCCCTGGCCGGCGGCCGCGCGCTTGGCGCGGTTCCTCGAGCTGGGCCGCCACGGTGATATGGCTTGGATCGCGACAAGCGCCGACCGTCGCGCTCACCCCCAGTCGCTTTGGCCGCACGCGCGGTCCGCCATCGTGCTGGGAATGAACTATGGACCGGACGCCGATCCCCTCGCCATCCTTGGGCGACCTGATCGGGGCGCCATCTCGGTCTATGCCCAGGGGCGGGACTATCACGATCTGATCAAGGGACGTCTGAAGACCTTGGCCGGTCAGATCGCCAGGCGTGATGGGGCGGAGGTCAAGGTTTTCGTGGACACCGCGCCGATCATGGAAAAGCCCCTGGCCGCCCAAGCGGGACTTGGCTGGCAAGGCAAGCACACCAATCTCGTCTCCCGCGACTTCGGCTCCTGGCTCTTTCTGGGCGCGATCCTCACCAGCCTCGAGCTTACCCCTGATCCGCCGGCGGAGGATCATTGCGGCGCCTGCCGAGCCTGCCTGGACATCTGCCCGACCAAGGCCTTTCCCGCACCCTACGAACTCGACGCCCGGCGCTGCCTCTCCTACCTCACCATCGAGCACAGGGGGCCAATTCCTGAGGAGCATCGGGCGGCGCTCGGCAATCGCATCTATGGCTGCGACGATTGCCTGGCCGTCTGCCCCTGGAACAAGTTCGCGAGCGTGTCGCGGGAAAGCGCGCTGCACGCCCGCGAGGCCCTGCGCGCGCCGGCTCTGGAGGACCTTGCGGCCCTCAACGAGGCGGCGTTCCGCGCCCTTTTCTCCGGTTCTCCCGTCAAGCGAATTGGCCGCGACCACTTCGTCCGAAATGTTGTCTATGCCATTGGCAACTCTGGCGATCCCCGCCTCATGCCCGTCGCGGTGGCCCGACTGGAGGACCGCTGCGAGACGGTGCGCGACGCGGCGGAGTGGGCGCTAAGGCGCTTGAGCTCGACCGCTCAGACCGCGCGAGGCGGGTAGCCCCTATCGCGCAGGGCGTCCATGATTTCCTGGGTGTGCTGAGCGTCCCGGGTCTCGATCATGATGTCGAACTCGGCGCCCTTGGCGGGCACGTCCAGGGCCAGGCGGTTGTGGGCCACCTCCAGAATATTGCCGCCCAGCGCCCCGATGGTGGCGGACACAGTGGCCAAAAGTCCAGGACGGTCATCGCCGACAATACGCAGTGACACCAGCCGTTGGGCGCGCACCAGCTCGCGGGTCAGGACCGAGGCCAGGAGACGCGGATCGATATTGCCTCCCGAGATGATCAGGCCACAGCGCTTGCCTCGGAAGCGGTCGGGATAGGCCAGAAGCGCAGCCAGGGACGCGGCGCCCGCGCCCTCGGTGACCGTCTTTTCCACATTGCAGTAAAGCGCCACGGCCCGCTCAAAATAGGGCTCCTCCAAGAGCAGCACCTCGTCGATCAGGGGCCGCGCCACGGCATAGGTGAGGTTTCCCACCGCCTTGACCGCGATGCCCTCGGCGATGGTCTGGCCGCCGCTAGGGGTATTGAGGCCGCGCATTTTGGCGGTGAAGGAGGGATACATGGCCGGCTCCACGCCGATAACGTGGATGTCGGGCTTGAGCGCCTTGGCCGCGGTGGCGACGCCGCTGATCAATCCCCCCCCTCCGATGGGCACGGGCAGAACCTCAAGGTCGGGCGCGTCCTCCAGCATTTCCAGAGCCACAGTGCCCTGTCCCGCCATGACGAAGGGATCATCGAAAGGGTGGACGAAGACCAGCTCCCGCTCGTCCCGCAGGATCAGGGCCTTCTCATAGGCCGCATCGAACCCCTCGCCCTCCACCACCACCGTGGCGCCGAATTCCTGGGTCTGCTGGACCTTCACCTGGGGCGTGCCGCGCGGCATGACGATGGTCACCGGGATGCCCAGTCGCTCGCCATGATAGGCCAGACCCTGGGCGTGATTACCGGCCGACGCCGCGATGACGCCGCGGCGCCGCTCCTCGTCGGTGAGCTGGGACAGGCGGTTGAGAGCCCCACGCTCCTTATAGGACGCGGTGAACTGCAAGTTCTCGAACTTGAGCCACACCTCCGCCCCGGTAATCCGCGAGAGGGTCCGCGAAGGCCGGCAGGGGGTCCGCTCCACATGGCCGGCGATACACCGCGCGGCGGCCTGGATGTCGTCGAGGTTGAGGGTCATAGCCCGCGTGTCCTAAAGCAAAGTCGCCCTTTGGGAAATCACTCGCCGCCTGGGTGGGTGCGGAGCTGACGCTATGGGGTCAGGCGATGCCGGCTCTCAGCAGGTCGTGCATGTGTACCGCCCCGACCAAGGTGTCGCCCTCGCACACGAACATCAAAAGGATGGGTCGGCGACGTTCCGTCATGATCCGCATGGCCTCGATGGCCAGGAGCGAGGGCTCCGCGAAGACGGGCGCGCGGGTCATGTGGTCGGCGACGGTGGCTCCCAGACCCGCATGGGGAAGGGCGCGCCGCAGGTCCCCGTCCGTGAACGCGCCTTTCAGCCGCCCCTCCTCATCCACCACCGCCGCGCCCCCCAGACGCCCCCGGGTGATCTCGAAGATGGCTTCGGAGAGGGTCGAGTCGGCGCGGAGCCGGGGAAGAAGTTCGCCCTTGACCATGATGTCGCGCACTGTGATCAGACGCGCCCCAAGGCGCCCTCCGGGGTGAAAATTGCGAAACTCCCGGGCCGAAAATCCGCGACCTTCCAAGAGCGCGATGGCCAAGGCGTCTCCGAGCGCCATCTGCATGGTGGTGGAGGTCGTGGGGGCGAGGCCGATAGGGCAGGCTTCCTCGGCCTTGGGAAGAATCAGGGCGATATTCGCGGCGCTGGCCAGGGTGCTGGCCGGTTCTGAAGACACCCCGATCAAGGGCACCCCGAACCGTTTGCAATAGGCGATGACATCGCGAAGCTCAGGGGTCTCCCCCGACCACGAGAGCGCCAGGGCGACATCCCCTGGCGAAATCATGCCGAGGTCCCCGTGGCTCGCTTCGGCGGGATGGAGGAAGAAGGCCGCCGTGCCCGTGGAGGCCAGAGTTGCGGCGATCTTGTGCGCCACATGCCCGCTCTTGCCCATGCCGGTGACCACAACCCGGCCCTTGGCCGCCGCCATGGCCGCCACCGCAGCGCCGAAGGGACCGCCCAGGCCATTGTCGAGAGCGCCGGAAAGGGCCCGCAGGCCCTCAATCTCAGCGGCCACCACCCGCGAGGCGGAGGCCAGCACATGTGGCGTCTCGGCGAATTTTGGTTTCGCTGTCAAAGGCTTCTATCCTGCGCCGTCGCGTCCCACCCGTTTAAGGCTCCTCGCGCATGGCCGATATAACCAAAACCGATCTCGACGCGGTTATATTTGATCGCGATGGCGTGCTCAATGTCGATCACGGCTATGTGGGCGAGGTCGCGCGTCTGGAATGGGTGCCCGGCGCCAAGTCCGCGGTGCGACGGCTGAACGAGGCGGGGATCAAGGTTCTGGTGGCCACCAATCAGTCCGGCGTCGCGCGGGGATATTTTGACGAGGCCGCCGTGGCGCGCGTTCACGGCGCTATGCAGGGCGATCTGGCGCGCCTCGGCGCGCACATCGACGCTTTCTATGTGTGCCCTTTCCATGAAGACGCGACCGTTCCAGCGTACGCGCATCCCAATCACCCCGACCGAAAGCCCAATCCTGGGATGGTTCTCAGGGCCTTGAGCGAATGGCGGCTCGACCCGGCCCGCGTGGTCCTTGTCGGCGACAAGCAGACCGACATGGCGGCGGCGGCCGGCGGTGGCGTCGCGGGGATGTTGTTTCCGGGCGGGAACCTCGAACAGTTCCTCGCTGTTCTCCACATCCTGAAATGAACCGATACAGGGTTTGTCTGGTCTGGGGCCCCAGCCCGCCATAAGGGCGTAATGCATGATTCCTTTTATTGATCTCGCGGCTCAGAAAAAACGCTTGGGCCCACGTATTGATGCGGCCATCGCCAAGGTGCTCGCGCACGGCGCCTTCGTCATGGGTCCCGAGGTGCGCGAGCTGGAAGCCCGCCTCGCCGCCTTTTGCGGCGCCCGTCTGGCGCTATCCTGCGCCAATGGCACCGACGCCCTCGCCCTGCCCCTCATGGCCTGGGACATCGGGCCGGGCGACGCGATCTTTTGTCCCAGCTTCACCTTCGCCGCGACGCCCGAAGTGGCGCCCTGGGTTGGCGCGGAGCCGGTCTTTGTGGACATCCGCCCCGACACTTACACCATCGACCCCGATCACCTTGAGGCGGCCATCGAAGCGGTTCAGGTGGAGGGCCGTCTGCGGCCGCGGGTGGTGATCGCCGTGGATCTGTTTGGTCAGCCCGCTGACTATCCCCGCCTCTTGGAAATTTGCCGCCGACATGGCTTGAAGCTGATCGCCGATTCCGCCCAGGGTTTCGGATGCACCCTGAACGGCCGCCATCCCATCGCCTGGGCCGATGTGGTCACCACGAGCTTCTTTCCCGCCAAGCCGCTTGGCGCCTATGGCGACGGCGGAGCGGTGCTGATCAATGATCCCGATCTTTGGGAGCGGATGGACTCCTTACGCGTCCATGGCAAGGCGACGCCGTCGGACGGCATGATTCCGGGCCATGATCCAAAATATCTGAATGCTCGCGTGGGCATGAACTCGCGACTCGACACGATCCAGGCCGCGATCCTGCTGGAAAAGCTGGCCATCTTCGAGGAGGAGATCGTCGCGCGCCAGATTGTCGCCGATCGCTATGGGGAGGGCCTTGGCGAGGTTTGCCTGCGGACCCCCTCGGTTATCCCCGGCGGCCAGTCGACCTGGGCCCAATATGTCGTGGAGCACCGCGACCGCGATGGACTGGCCGCGCACCTCAAGGCCGCTGAAGTTCCCACCGCGATCTATTATCCGGTGCCCATGCACCGCCAGAAACCCTATGCGCACTACCCCCAGGGTCCGGGGGGCCTTCCGGTGTCGGAGGCCAAGGCGCGCCAAGTGATCGCGCTCCCCATGCACGCCTATCTGAAACCGAAGGTTCAGGACGACGTGATCGAGGCTGTGCGGGGTTTTAACGGTTAGACGCTTTGCCGCCTGCCCTCGGCGAGTGCCAGGAGGCGTTCCAGGCTTGAAAGATCATCGGCTTCACTGGTGGGCTTATCCCAGCGGATTCGATGAATACGGGGGAAGCGCATCGCCAGTCCCGACTTGTGGCGTGAGGAGCGTTGGAGACCTTCGAAGGCCACCTCAAGCACGAGACCCTTAACTCCGTCGGCCTCGATCTGTCGCACTGGCCCAAATCGCGCCACGGTGTGGTCTCGCACATAGGCGTCCAGCGCCTTCAGCTCTTCATCCGTGAAGCCGAAATAGGCCTTGCCCACGGGGGTGAGGGCGCGCTGGCCCGTCTCATCTTCCCGCCAGACGCCAAAGGTGAAGTCCGAATAGAAACTGGACCTGCGACCATGGCCGCGCTGGGCGTACATCAAGACCGCATCCGTCAGATAGGGATCGCGCTTCCATTTGAACCAGGGCCCCTTCGGCCTCCCGGCAAGATAAGGCGAATCCCAACGCTTGAGCATGAAGCCCTCGGCCATCAGGGCGTCGCCGGGCGGTGGATCCGCCCGCAGGGCGGCCAAGTCCTCCCAGCTCGTGAAAGCCACCAGGGGCGAGAGATCAATCCGGCCACCCCCACGGCCGGCTATCAGGCGCTCCAGCCGGACCCGCCGCTGCGCGAAGGGCAGGGCGCGGATATCATCGTCGCCATCCATGAGGAGGTCGTAGGCGCGAAGGCCCGCCGGGCGCGCCGCGATCATGGCGGCGTCGGCGCTTTTGCGGTTCAGCCTCTGCTGAAGTTCGCCAAATGACGCCGTGGCGCCATCCCGCAGGATCAGCAGCTCCCCATCGATGACGCCATCGAAATCCAGGGCGGCGACGAGATCGGGAAAGGCCGCCGAGATCAAGTCGCCGGTGCGGCTATAAAGCCGTTGTTCACCACCCTCGCTCACCGCCTGAACGCGGATGCCGTCCCATTTCCATTCCGCCGCATAGTCGGCGGGGTCGAGTCTCGCGAAGTCCGAGTCTTCGTCCAGAGCGTGGGCCAGCATGACCGGGCGAAATCGGCCCGGCGCCACGGTGGCGGGCTTCTCGCCGCCGCCCGCCAGCCAGGCGAAGAGGGCCACATAGGGCGGACTTTGAGCGTGCCAGATTTCCTCGAGATCGGCCACAGGAACCCCACCCAGATCAGCGGCCGCCTGTTTGGCGAGCCGGGCCGACAGCCCCACGCGCAGACCCCCCGTGATCAGCTTGAGCAGCGCCCAGCGACCTGTGGCGTCCAAGGCGTCGAGCCAGGTCTCGATCCGCGCCTGGGCCTGGACGCGGGAGGCCTGGCTCAGGGTGTCCACGACCTCGGAAAGATCAGGCGCGCGATTGGCGCCGGGCTTCGCCGGCCAGACCAGGGCCACGGTCTCGGCGAGATCGCCCACATAGTCGTAGGACCAAGCGAAAAGCTTGGCGTCCATTCGGGCTTCCACCGCCGCGCGAATGGCCGCGGGCTTGGCCGCCGGGAAGCTCAAGGCGCCGGTGAGCGCGGCCAGGGCCCATCCCCGGTCGGGATCTGCGGTGGACTTAAGGAAATCGCGCACAAGGGTCAGCTTGGCGTTCCGGGACGCGGTGAAGGCGAGTCGGTCAAGGAGGGCGGCGAAGGCTCTGATCTAGTCCTCCTCCTCGTCATAGCCCACTAGGGCCAGGGCGCGGGCGGGGACACCTTCCAGGGCGCACCAGCGGGCCAGGGCCTCCTCGCGGCCGTGGGTGATCCACACTTCGCCGGGGGACAACTCGGTGATGGTCGCCGTGAGCTCATCCCAGTCGGCATGGTCGGAGATGATGAGAGGAAGCTCCACAGCGCGTTGGCGAGCCCGGGCCCGCTCCCGCATCCAGCCGGAGGCGAAAGCACTCACAGGGTCTGGGAAGCGCCGGGCCCAGGGCGTCGTCAGAGCCGAGGGCGGGGCAAGCACGATGGCGCCCGCCAGATCCTTTGCCGCGGTCGCCGCGGCCGGCATGAGGGGGCCGAGGGCCACGCCGAACGCCTCATAGAGCTCATTGAGCCGCGTCAGGGCGCCGTGAACGGGGATCGGGGCGTCCCATCCCGCCGCGCGCAGAAGAGCGATGACCCTCTGGGCCTTACCGAGCGCATAGGCTCCGACCAGACAGGTTCGGTCCGGGAACTGGGCGACGCAGGCCAAAAGCTTGGCCACTTCCTCCTTAGCGGGCGGATGGCGAAATACCGGCAGACCGAAGGTCGCTTCGGTGATGAAAACATCGCAAGGAATCGGCTCAAAGGGCGCGCAGGTCGGGTCGGCCCGGCGCTTATAGTCACCCGAAACCACCAGGGTCAGGCCGCGATAGCGCACAACCACCTGTGCGGAGCCGAGGACGTGTCCGGCCGGCGCCAGGCTCACCTCCGCTCCGTCGCGGGACCAGACTTCCCCATAGGCCAGGGGCTGAACCGATCCAGCGAAGTCCGCGCCGTAGCGGGCCTGCATGATCGCGAGGGTTGGAGCCGTGGCCGCAACCGCGCCGTGCCCTGGCCGGGCGTGATCGGCATGGCCATGGGTGATTACGGCGCGGTCCACTGGCCGGACAGGATCGATGTAGAAATCACCGGCCTCGCAATAGAGACCGGCCGGGCGCGGCGTGAGCACGGATTGGGGCCGGATCATGCCCATAAGTATAGGCGCGGCGGCCGATTTATTCCTATAAGCCTAAGGGTGAGTTCAAAGCCCGCCGCCCTGCCGGACATGGTCACCCGCATGACGCGGGGCACGCCGCAATCAAGCGCTCTGGGTCTGCGGCCCATATCAGCCCAGGCCGGGATCGCCTCCATGGCCGTCGCCTGGCGCGCCGATCTGGTGGGCGACCCGCAGAGCGGCGTCATTGCCGGTGGGGTCATCACCACGCTGCTCGACCAGACCTGCGGCATGGCGGTGGCCAGCCTCGCCCATGCGGAGAACCGACTCGCGGGTCTCGCCACCCTGGATCTCCGCATCGACTATTTGCGCGGCGCTGAACCAGGGCGGGAGATTATCGCGCGGGCGCACTGCTACAAGCTCGCCTCATCCATCGGTTTCGTGCGGGCCGCGGCCTTCGAGGATGACGAATCGAACCCCATCGCCACGGCCCAGGCGACGTTCGCCCTGGCCCCGCCCCCGTCGCCCGAATGAGCGAAACCGCCGAGAACCCGGCCGAGAGCTTGGCCGCCCGCCTGTCCGGTCTTCTGGAAACGGTGCCCTACATGGCGTTCCTGGGCATGCAGGCGGATCTCGCGGGCGATGAGATGACCGGTCGCCTGCCCTTCGCGCCGCATCTGGTGGGCAACCCGATGTTGCCCGCCCTTCATGGCGGGGTGATCGGCGCCTTTCTGGAAATGACGGCGGTATGCCAACTTTGGCTGCTGGAGCCGCACCGCCGCCTCCCGCGCGCGATCGACGTCACCATCGAATACCTGCGCCCCGGCCGGCCTCTGGCGGTCCATGCCCGGGCGAATGTTCGCAAGGTGGGACGGCGCATCGCCAATGTGCATGTTGAGGCCTGGCAGGAGGCCCGCGACCTGCCCGTGGCATTTCTGAGAGGTCATTTCATGCTCAGCCCGCCGTCAGCCGAGGACGCGGCGCCGTGAATTGTCCGACTTTGACGACGGACCGCCTCACGCTTCGCGGCCATGGTCTCGCCGATTTCGACGACAGTCTGGCCCTCTGGTCCGATCCGCGGGTCGTTCGCTTCATTGGGGGCAAAGTGGCGACGGCCGAGGAGGTCTGGGCTCGGCTACTGCGTTACGGTGGCCATTGGGCGCTGATGGGTTTCGGCTTCTGGACGATTCACGACACCGCCACTGGCGTCTTCATCGGCGAAGCTGGACTGGCTGACTTTCGCCGCGCCATTACCCCTGGGCTGGGCCCAGATCCTGAAGCCGGTTGGGTTCTGAGCCCCAAGGCCCATGGGAGAGGATATGCCCGCGAGGCCATGAGCGCGATTCTGGCCTGGGCCGACGCAAAGCTGGGAGCGTCGCGCACGACCTGCATCATTGATCCGGCAAACGCCGCTTCTCTGAAACTTGCGGCGAAGCTGGGCTACGAGCGCTTTGGCCGCGGCGTCTATCGCGGCGACGACGTTGTCATGCTGGAGCGTAGGCGGCTCGGCGGCGGTTATTGAGAGATAAGGGACGAGGTCTGATGATGAGATGGCGAAGGTTGGCAGCGTGCGTCGTCGTGGTGTCGGGTCTGAGCCTGGCGGGAGGCGCGATCGCCCAGACTTCAGCCCCGTCGGTGGAAGGCGCGCGGCTCTCGGCCTACATCAAGACACTCGCCTCCGACGATTTCGAGGGACGTGGCCCGGCGACGCCCGGTGAGACCAAGGCCGTGGCCTATATCGAGGCCCAATATCGCGCCCTGGGTCTCGCGCCCGCGGGCGATCATGGCGGCTATCTGCAGGACGTGCCCCTGACGCGGTTCCATGTCCCGGGGCCCGTTCAGGTGAGCTATGCGGTTGGCGGCGAATCACGACCCCTCGTCGAGCTCCAGGACATTGTGGTCCACACCAGCGTGCCGGCGCGCCATGTGACCGTGAAAGGCGCCCCCCTCGTCTTCGTCGGCTATGGCGTCAAGGCGCCCGAACGCCATTGGGATGATTTCAAGGGCGTGGATCTGAAGGGAAAGATCGCCGTCGTCCTCGTCAATGACCCCGATTTCGAGATGGACCCCTCCAATCCGCTCTACGGCCGGTTCGATGGCAAGGCCGAGACTCTCTATGGACGCTGGACCTATAAATACGCGCAGGCGGCCAAGCTAGGCGCGCTGGGCGTCCTGATCGTCCATGAGACCGCGCCGGCCGCCTATGGCTGGAATACGGTGAAGAACTCCTTCTCCGCCGACCAGTTCGATATTCCCCGCCAAAACCCAGGGGCCACGCACCCGCTGATCGAGGGCTGGATTCAACGGGATGTCGCCGTGGCGATGTTCAAGGCCGCCGGCCTTGATTTCGCGACCGAGAAAAAGAAGGCGCAGGCTGAGGACTTTCATCCCGTCACTCTCGGGGGCGAGGTCTTTGACGCCGATTATGCCGTCGAGACGTCCACGACCATCAGCCACAATGTCATCGGCGAGTTGGTGGGGGTCCGCTGGCCGCACGAGGCCGTCCTGTTCGGCGCTCACTGGGATCATCTGGGCATCGGGCCCCCGGACGCGCGGGGTGACAGGATCTATAATGGGGCCCTGGATAACGCCTCGGGCGTGGCCGGGATGCTCGAGCTGGCGCGCCTCTTCTCACAGTCGCCGCGCACCGAACGCAGCGTCTATTTCATCGCCTTTACGTCCGAGGAGAAGAACCTGCTGGGCTCTGAATATTATGCCGAGCATCCCAAGGCGCCGCTGGCGACCACCGCCGCCCTCCTCAATCTGGATGGCCTGAACCTCAATGGCCCGGCGCGGGACATCACCATAGCCGGCACGGCCAATTCCGATCTCTATGACGATATCGCCGACCTCGCGCGGAAACAGGGGCGGCGCTTCACGCCTGACGCCCACCCCGAAGCCGGAGGCTATTTCCGCGCCGACCACTTCTCGCTCGCGGCGGCCGGCGTTCCGGCGATCACCGCCCATGGGGGCCTCGATCTGGTCAAGGGCGGCCAAGCCGCGGGCGAGGCGGCCTATCGTGATTACAACGTCCACCGCTATCACCAGCCGGCCGACGAGTGGGACCCCCACTGGGACTATGCCGGCGCCGTTTTGGATCTCGCCCTCTATTACCAGCTTGGCATGGCGTTGGCGGACAGCCGGGAATGGCCGACCTGGAAGGCGGGCGCCGAGTTCAAGACCATCGGGGACGCCACGGCCGCGGCGCGCCAGTAAGCGTCATGCGCGCGGCTTGATTGACCCTGCGCGGGCGGGCCGCTACCCGCTTTGGCCCATGCTCACCGGCCTCTCTTCTTTCGCGCGCGTCGCCAAGCCCTGGTCATTCGAACAGGCGCGCAATCTGCTCGCCCGCTTGCTGCGGGTGCGCCTATCTGGCGAAGAGCGTGATCTGGCGACCAACCTCATCGCGGAGGGCAAGATTGATCAGGCCCTGAGCGCCCTGCCCGCCCTGGGTGAGCCGGTTCTGTTTCAGACCGGCTATGGCGCCTCGGGTCTGCCCCACATCGGCACATTCAACGAGGTGGCGCGCACCACCATGGTCCGGTCCGCCTTTCGCGCCCTGACCGAGGAGGCGATACCCACACGCCTGATCTCATTTTCCGACGACATGGATGGCCTGCGGAAGGTCCCCGAGAATGTGCCCAACCGGGAATTGTTAGCGCAGGATCTGGGCAAGCCTCTGACGCAGGTGCGCGATCCGTTCGGCGAATTCGACAGCTTCGGCGCCCATAATAACGCCCGCATGCGCGCCTTCCTGGACGAACAGGGATTCGACTATGAGTTCCTGTCGTCCACCGACTGCTATCGTGAGGGGCGCTTCGATCCAACCCTCAGGCTCATGCTGGAGCGCTTCGAACAGGTTCAGGCGGTCATGCTGCCAACCCTGGGGCCCGAGCGCCGGGCGACCTATTCTCCGTTCCTCCCCATAAGTCCGGCCACGGGACGCGTGCTTCAGGTTCCGACCCTGGAGCGTTACCCCGATCGGGGCACCATCGTCTTTGAGGACGAAGACGGGGCTCTCAAGGAAACGGCCGTGACCGGAGGGGCGGTAAAGCTGCAGTGGAAGCCCGACTGGGCCTGCCGTTGGGCCGCCTTCGGGGTTGATTACGAAATGGCCGGCAAGGACCTTATCGAGTCGGTTAAGGTTTCATCGCGTATCTGCACGGTCCTGGGCGGCGTTCCGCCCGAAGGTTTCAATTTCGAGCTCTTTCTGGACCAGGACAACCAGAAGATTTCCAAGTCCAAGGGCAATGGCCTGACCCTTGAGGAATGGCGCCGCTACGGCCCGCCCGAAAGCCTCGTCTATTATATTTTTCAATCGCCGCGCTCGGCCAAGAAGCTTTATTTCGACGTCATCCCCAAAGCCACGGACGAATATCTTCAACAGCTCGACGCGTACAATTCCCCCAAGGACCCCGCGCCCGGCGACAATGTTCGGCCCGCCAATCCCCTGGATAATCCGGTCTGGTCCATCCATGCGGGCGCGCCGCCGGCTCACGCATCGCCCGTGTCCTTCAGCCTGCTGCTCAATCTGGTTTCCGCCGCCAATGCCTCGGACAAGGCGATCCTCTGGGGATTCATCACCCGTCAGTTCCCGGGCGCGACGCCGCAGAGTGAGCCTCTGCTGGATCGCCTGACCGACTACGCGATCCATTATTATGAGGACTTCGTGGCGCCCACCAAGCGGTTCCGTCCGCCCGATGCGCGGGAGCGCGCGGCCATGGAAGATCTGCTCGCGAGGCTCAAGGCCATGCCAAGGGAGCGTCCGGACGCCGAGGCGATCCAGAATGAGGTCTATGGCGCTGGCAAGGACGCCGGCTTCGAGCCGCTGCGCGCGTGGTTCACGGCGCTCTACGAGGTGCTCCTGGGCCAGAGCCAGGGGCCCCGGTTCGGCTCGTTCGTCGCGATTTTCGGCCTCGCCGAGACCATCGCCTTGATAGAGGCGGTCTTGGCCGGCTTCGATCTGGGCGTCAAAACCGTTTAGGCTTGACGTGATCGCCTCGGGGCCCCTTGAAGAATGCGTCGGCAAGAACTTACCGACATTCTGACGCGCCAGTGGCGGCGCCTCGTGGGTCAGTGGCGGCGTCTGCCCCCCGCCCGGATCGTCACCCCGCAGTCACTGGATCGCGCCGAGCCCGGTCGCGGGCGCCTGGCCGACGCACCCTGGCGGATTCCCGCCTTGGGCTGGAAGGACATCCTCTGGCGGACTTCTGAAAACCTTGGGCGCGCCAGCCTGCCAAGCGTGGCCGCCGGCATAGCGTTTTACGTCCTTCTGGCGATTTTTCCGGCTATCGCGGCCTTTATCTCGATCTACGGGTTCTTCCTCGACCCCGGAACAATCGCGCGCCATCTCCACGGGCTCTCCGCCATCCTGCCTGACGCCGCCCTCCAGTTGATTGGCGCCCAGATGACGCGGCTGGGCAGCCAGGGGCGCGAGGTGCTGAGCGTGACCTTGGCCGCCAGCACCTTGTTTTCCGTCTGGAGCGCCAATGCGGCCATGAAAGCCTTGGTCGCGGGTCTGAACATCGCCTATTCGGAGACCGAGAAGCGGTCCTTCCTCACGCGCACGCTTTTCACCTACGCCGCAACCCTGTCTTCGGTGATTTTTCTGGCGGCGTTCGTGCTTCTCACCGTCGCGGCGCCGGTGTTGCTCCACGCACTGGGGTTTCACCGGTTGACGGCGGTCTGGGGTGTTTTGCGATGGTTGGTCGTCTATCTGATCGCCGCCGCCGTGTTCATCCTCGCCTATCGCTACGGACCAAGCCGACGGCGCGCCAAGTGGCGATGGGTGAGCACCGGCGGCGCCGCCGCGGCGCTGCTATGGATGATCGGCTCGCTGGTCTTCTCCTTTCTCCTTGATCACTTCAGTCGGATCGGCGTCACCTATGGCTCGCTGAGCGCCGTGATGGGCCTCCTCCTGTGGGTGTGGTTCTCGCTCATGGTCTTGCTGGTCGGCGCCGAGCTGAACGCCGAGATCGAGCACCAGACGGCTCTGGATACGACGGTGGGACCCTCGGCGCCCCTGGGTGAGCGTGGGGCGACCATGGCCGACACGGTGGGGAAGGCCTTCACCCTATCGGCCGACGAGGCCCGTCACATCGCCGAAGGCTTCGCGCGCGGCCAGATCGATAGGCTGCTTCGTCTTAGTCCCAAGGATCGCGACCCATCGCCGCCGAGCCTTAGAAGCTCTCTTCCAGACTCGCCAGACGGGCGGCCTGGTCCTCGGCGATGAGGGGTCCAATGACATCGTCCAGGGCCTCGCCTTCAATGATCTTGGGCAGATTGTAGAGCGTGAGGTTGATCCGGTGGTCGGTGACCCGGCCTTGCGGAAAGTTATAGGTGCGGATGCGTTCGGAGCGATCGCCAGAACCCACCTGGGTCTTGCGCGCCTCGGAGCGCTCGGAATCCAGGGCGTCCCGTTGGGTCTGATAGAGCCGCGCCTTGAGCACCTTCAGGGCCCGGGCCCGGTTCTGATGCTGCGATTTCTCCGATGAAGTCACGACAATGCCGGTCGGCAGGTGGGTAATCCGCACCGCGGAGTCCGTCTTGTTGACGTGCTGACCCCCGGCGCCGGAGGAGCGATAGGTGTCGATGCGCAGATCGCCATCCTTGATTTCGATCTCCACATCTTCGGCCTCGGGCAGAACAGCCACTGTGGCGGCGGAGGTGTGAATGCGTCCCTGAGCCTCGGTGGCTGGAACCCGTTGCACCCGGTGCACGCCGCTCTCGAACTTCAGGCGCCCGAAGACGCCATCGCCCACGATGGAGGCGATAATTTCCTTAAACCCCCCCGCCTCGCCCTCGGAGACGCTCTCGATTTCCACCGCCCAGCCCTGTTCCTGGGCGTAGCGCTGATACATCCGGAAGAGATCGCCCGCGAACAGGGCGGCCTCATCGCCGCCAGTGCCAGCCCTCACCTCTAGGATGGCCGAGGCTTTCTCATCCGCGTCGCGGGGGGCGAGCAGCAGGGCGATCTCCCGCTCCAGGACCGGCAGCCTGGCGTCAAGTTCAGCGAGATCGGCTTGGGCAAGTTCGGCCATGTCCGGGTCCGCGTCGGCGCTAAGCCGCTCCAGCTCCTCGCGCTCGGCGCGGGCGTCCATCAAAGCGCGGGCGGCCTCGGCCACGGGCCTCAGCTCGGCATGCTCTTTGCCAAGACGCACGATCTCGGCGCCGGCGCTGGCGCTCTCCATGCGCGCCTCCACCTCGCGGAACCGTTCCATGAGTTGTTCGAGACGGGCCTGGGGCAGGCGCAAGGCGGCGGCCTCCAAGATGAGCGCGCGATAGGGGGCGTTGATCTAGCGCGAGGCGCGGATGGCGTCGAGACTCGGCTTCCGCCTCACCAGCTTCGTCCATCAAGCCGATCTCTATGTTTTTGTTTATGCATCAAGTTTCCAAGCCTCGGCCTTCGCCTCGACTTTGAGCGGTCCGGGAGCTTCCAGACGCGTCCCCGCCACCCCCGCGCGACCTCCCGCCTTGCGCATGCGCCGTAAACACGAACTCCTCCCAGATGAGGATCGCGAATGGAACCACATCCCAAGGGGCTGGCTAAAATTGCGTACATTGAATTGTTGCAGAACACCAATAGAGTGCAACAAATCAACAGGCACGCCCCCGACGAAAAGTTATGCTGCAGCTCCCCAATGTCACACTATTTGCCATTTCGGCTGCCAATTTCGCGTTGACGCAGCGTGCTATTGAGATTTGTCAGGAGCAATGCAAATTTGGTGATGCTCTATTCATGAGCAATTTTGCGCACCGAAATAACGCATACAGAACAGAGATTATTCCATCTTTTCAAAATTCATCAGAAACGGCGAATTTTGCTTTTACAGGTATCGCAAAGTACATCAATACTCCGTTCTTGCTCTGTGTTCAGTGGGATGGGTACATTGTAAATGCGGATGCGTGGACGGAAGAATTTTTTGAATATGACTATATAGGGGCCAAATGGCCCTGGCATGTTTCCGGCCAGAACGTCGGCAATGGCGGCTTTTGTCTTCGTTCGCGTCGGTTAATACGTCTTCTCGAAGACTTAGTTGAATCTGGCGAAATTGCCCTCCCGGACCAAATCCCGGAGGATGAATATGTGTGCCAACATCTGCGACCCAAGCTTGAAAATTTGGGTATGAAATTTGCGCCGGAAGAGGTTGCGGATCATTTTTCTTATGAAAGATCTGCGCCGTCACAGAATACGTTTGGTTTTCACGGATTATTTAATATGTGGCGTCATGTAGATTATTCAGAATTAGAGTCTGTCGTTAGCATGATGGACGATTATGTGATCAACGGAGATCACTATAGGGAATTGGAGCGCGCCTATGTGGCTCTTGGTAAGTTTGAGCTGGCGGAAATCATGGCCAACAGACGGGCCGCGTTGCTCCTCGCCCAGAGCACCAGTCCGGGGCGTCGTGCGCGGACGGCCTGAATTGCGGCGACGCCGAGGCGAGCCGTCTCTTGGCTGACGCAACGTCCGGCGGATAAGACTCTTCGCAAGTTCGTTCAGAAGGGATCATCGCCATGGCCGAGGCCTATATCGTCGCCGCCGCCCGCACCGCCGGGGGTAAGAGAAAGGGCAAGCTGGCCGGCTGGCATCCGGCGGATCTGGCCGGTGAAGTTCTGAACGCTCTCGTTGATCGCACCGGCGCCGATCCGGCCCTTGTGGAGGATGTGATCATGGGCTGCGTCGGCCAGGCTGGCGAACAGGGCAATAACATCGCCCGCGGCGCGGTTCTGGCCTCGCGGTTTCCCGAAAGCGTGCCCGCCACTAGCGTTGATCGCCAATGCGGCTCCTCCCAACAGGCCCTTCACTTCGCCGCCCAGGCGGTGATGAGCGGAACTCAGGATATTGTCATTGCCGCCGGCGTGGAGAGCATGACCCGGGTCCCCATGGGGACGCCGGTGATCCTCCCGGCCCAGAACGGTCTGGGTTCGCCCATGAGCCCGCACCAGAAGGCGCGCTATCCAAATATCCAGTTCAGCCAGTTCATGGGCGCGGAGATGATGGCGTCCAAGTATGGGCTGACCAAGGATGAGCTCGACGAATATGCCTACAACACCCACCAGAAGGCCATCGCCGCCACGCAAGGCGGCGCCTTCAAGGACGAGATTGTTCCGGTCTCCATCACCGATGAAGAGGGCGCGGCGTCGCTTCATACGGTGGATGAGGGTATTCGTTTCGACTCCACCCTGGACGCCATCAAGAGCGTCAAGCTCCTGCGCGAGGACGGCAAGCTTAGCGCCGCCACCTCCAGCCAGATTTGCGACGGCGCCTCGGGGGTCATGATCGTCAGCGAAGCGGGTTTGAAATTGCTCGGCGTGGAGCCCCTGGCGCGGATTCACCACCTCACCGTGGTCGGCGGCGATCCGGTGATCATGCTGGAGGCGCCCATCCCCGCGACCTTCCGGGCCCTCGCCAAGACCGGCCTCTCCATCGACGATATCGATCTCTTCGAGGTGAACGAGGCCTTTGCCTCGGTGCCCGTGGCCTGGCTCAAGGAAACCAAGGCCGATCCTGATCGGCTCAACGTCAATGGCGGCGCCATCGCGCTGGGCCATCCCCTCGGCGCCTCGGGAACCAAGCTCATGGCGACCCTGGTCCATGCCCTGCGCGCCAGGGGCAAACGCTATGGGCTGCAAACCATGTGCGAGGGCGGCGGCCTCTCCAACGTCACCATCATCGAGCGACTCTAAAGCGCGCCCGCGCGCCGCCCTCCCCAAGGCGGCCGTGAACGGTTAGGTCTGGGCGATGACCTACGCCGTCAGCGTCCTGACTATGTGTCCCGAGGCCTTTCCCGGACCCCTTAGCGTTTCTTTGATCGGGAGCGCCTGGCGGGAGCTGGGGCTATGGTCCCTCGAGACTGTGGACATTCGGAGCTTTTCCAAGGATAAGCGCGGCTTTCTGGACGACACCCCCGCCGGGGGCGGGCCGGGACAAGTCATGCGGGCGGACATTATCGCTTCGGCGCTGGGCAGCGTCGCGGCGGACAGTCGCCCGCATCTTTACATGAGCGCCCGGGGTCGGCCCCTGACCCAGGCGCGGGTGAAAAACTGGTCGCGGGCGACGGGTCTCGTCGTTCTCTGTGGCCGGTTCGAGGGGGTGGATCAGCGCGTCATCGAGGCGCGTGGATTCGAGGAGGTCTCCGTGGGGGACGCGGTTCTCGCTGGCGGCGAGGCGGCGGCCCTGGTGGCCATTGAAGCCTGCGTTCGGCTCCTGCCCGGGGTTCTGGGCGAGGCTGAGAGTTTGCGGGAGGAGAGTTTCGAGGACGGTCTTCTCGAGCAGCCTCAGTTCACGAGGCCAAGGCTCTTCGAGGGACGTGAGATTCCGCCGGTTCTGCTGTCGGGTCACCACGCTGAGGTGGCCAGATGGAGACAGGCCCAGAGGGAAGCGACGACGCGGGAACGCCGGCCGGATTTATGGGCGGCCTATCTCGCCAATCAACAGGCAAAGGGCGATTAAAGCCCAAATATTAAAGGACTTTTGAACGATGAACATGATCGAGACGCTGGAAAAGGAAGAGGCCGACCGCCTCCTCGCCGGCAAGAGCATCCCACCCTTCCAGCCGGGCGACACCGTCCGGGTGAATGTGAAGATCAAGGAGGGCGAGCGTGAGCGCGTCCAGGCCTA
>Ga0116227_10003334_pt1 | contig 35810 bp, 30 predicted proteins | sample S1TSphgellanicum_FD_89693 | JGI IMG/M metagenome (GOLD analysis project Ga0116227, IMG submission 89693) | Host-associated microbial communities from peat moss isolated from Minnesota, USA - S1T2_Fb - Sphagnum magellanicum MG | ecosystem: Host-associated > Plants > Peat moss > Unclassified...
ATAACCTATCTTGGCGTGTTGGCGGCTGGGTAGCAGCGCGGACATTTGTCGACGTGACCGGCGATATTCGGCAATATCTGTTTAATCATACGCTGGGGCATGCGCCGGGGTTTTTCGCAAGCCGTCGGGCGGGTATGCTTGCGGGGCGAATTTCCGCCACCGGCAACGCAGTGTTCCGAATTGAAAATATGACGGTGTGGAACGTATTGCCACCACTCTTCGCGGTGGTTGGATCGGTTCTCATGATAGCATTGGTCGATCCGCTGATGGGAACCGTGCTCATCGGCGTATCGTTGGTGCTCGGTATAGTACTTGGCTGGTTGGCATATGCCGGGCGCGAACTTCATCATGGTTATGCCCAAGCTGCGGCGGCGGTTGATGGGCAGTTGGTCGATGTCATCAATAATGTCGGCGTGGTGCGTGCATTCGGCGCAACGTTGCGGGAGCGCCAGCGCTTTGCAGGAGATGTCGGCCAGGAGATGTCGGCGCGGCGGATCAGCCTGCGCTATCTTGAGAAAATCCGTTTGGTACATGCGGTCGTTACCGCCATCCTCACCGCCTGTCTGCTTGGCTGGGTTGTGCTCCGCTGGCAGCACGGACAGGCATCCCCCGGCGATGTGGTGCTGGTCATCACGCTGGGCTTCACCGTGCTGCACGGTACGCGAGACCTGGCCGTGGCGCTGGTGGAAATGGTGCAGGATTGGGCACGGCTGGGCGAGGCATTGCAGGCGCTGCTGGTGCCGCATGACATGCAGGATGCCCCGGAGGCCCGAGCACTGAAAACGCCGCGCGGCGAGGTCCTGTTCAACGATATCGATTTCTCCTACGGCGAATCCCGGCCGGTGCTGGAGGGCTTAACGCTTGCCATTGCGGCCGGCGAGCGTGTCGGGCTTGTCGGGCGGTCAGGCTCTGGCAAATCCACGCTGCTGGCCCTGCTGCAACGCCAGTATGATCCATCCAATGGCCGCATTCTGATTGACGGCGTTGATATTGCCCTCTTGAGCCGCGAAAGCCTTGCCGCGGCGATGTCTGTCGTATCGCAGGATGTGCAATTATTTCATCGTTCGGTTATGGAAAATATCCGCTACGGCCGTCAGGACGCAAGCGATGAGGACGTGGCCGAGGCGGCCGTGGCCGCTCATGCGGATGCGTTCATCGCTGTTCTGCCGCAAGCCTATCAAACGCCGGTGGGCGAGCGCGGTTTGAAGCTCTCGGGCGGACAACGCCAGCGCCTGGCGATCGCCCGGGCGTTTCTGCGCGATGCGCCAATCTTGTTGCTCGATGAAGCAACATCTGCGCTGGACTCGGAATCAGAGGCAGGCGTGCATGAGGCCCTGCATATTCTGGCTGCGGGCCGCACGGTGATCGCCGTCGCACACCGGCTTTCGACTTTAAAGGATTTCGATCGCATCGTCGTGATGGAAAGCGGCAGAATCATCGATCAAGGCACGCCCGACGATCTGGCGCAGCGGCCGGGCCCCTATTTCGAACTGCTGAAACATCAAACACAACCCATGGCCGATGCCACGGTTGGCCACATCTGATAACGACGCTTTGCGATTCGATTGAAAGTCATCCGGCGCTAATGAAAATCCCGGCTCTTGCGGACCACGCGCTCCTGGCGCGGATGTCCCGGGGGGCGGCGGGCATGGGGGAGTTCATCGGCGCGGGCCATTGGCGCGTCCAGCCCGGCGATCCAGCGGCTGCGGTCGGCCAGGCGCTCGGCGATGATATGGGCAACCCCTTCCTCGCTGCGCTGCAGGTGGCCTTCCACGATCAGTAATGTCGCGTTGATGATATGGTTGCGGAATAAAGCCACCATGGCGGGCCAGATGATGATATTGGCGATGCCGGTTTCATCCTCGATGGTGATGAACACCGTGCCCTTGGCGGTGCCGGGGCGTTGGCGCACGGTGACGATGCCGGCGGTGCGCAGGCGCGTGCCGTTCCTGCCCCCCGTGGCCTCGGCGCAGGTGAGCGTTTTGGCCTCCTTTAACCTGTTGCGCAGCAACGCGCAGGGATGCGCGCGCAGCGACAGGCCGGTGGTGCGGTAATCGGCGATGACATGCTCGCCCTGGCTCATCACCGGCAGTTCGGGCGTTTGGTGCCGGCGTTTTTGCCCGGCCAGAAGCGGTGTGGCGGGCAGGTTCTCCAGCCCGGCAATGCGCCACAGGGCAATGCGCCGGTTCAGCCCCAGGCTTTGCAGCGCATCCGCCTCCGCCAGATGCTCCAGTGCGGCGCGCGGCAGCCCGGCGGCGGCAAGGGCATGAAAATCCGCAAAGCCGCCGCCGCGCTGTTCGCTCAGCCGCTCGGCCCAGGCGGTGTGGAAACCATCGATCATCCGCAGCCCCAACCGCAGCGCGCCATCCTCCAGCGTGCACTCCCAGGCGGAGAAATTCACATCCGCCGGCCGTACCGCCACGCCATGTTCGCGCGCATCGCGAATGATCTGCGCCGGGGCGTAGAATCCCATCGGCTGGGCGTTCAGCAATGAAGCCGCGAATGCCGCCGGATAATGGCATTTGAGCCAGGCCGAGACATACACCAGCAACGCAAAGCTCGCAGCGTGGCTCTCGGGAAATCCATAGCTGCCAAACCCTTCGATCTGATTGAAACAGGCTTCGGCAAATGGCCGCTCATACCCGCGCCCCACCATGCGCTCGATCATCAAGCCACGGAAATGCTGAATCGTGCCAATATTGCGGAACGTCGCCATCGCCCGGCGCAGCCCGTTTGCCTCCTCAGCCGTAAAACTAGCCGCGACCATGGCGATCTTCATCGCCTGTTCCTGAAACAATGGAACGCCCAGTGTTTTTTTCAGCACCTCTTCCAGTTCACTTTCCGCATCGCCCTTGCGGATGGGATAATTTACCGGCTCCTTGTTATTCCGCCGCCGCAGATAAGGATGCACCATATCGCCTTGGATCGGCCCGGGCCGCACAATGGCAACCTCGATGACCAGATCATAAAATTCCCGAGGCCTCAGGCGCGGCAGCATATTCATCTGTGCGCGGCTTTCCACCTGGAACACGCCTAGCGAATCGCCCCGGCAGAGCATGTCGTAAACCAGGGGATCGTCCTGCGGCACATCGGCGAGATCCTTGATGCCGAGCATTTCAAAGCATTTACGGATGCAGGTGAGCATGCCGAGCGCCAGCACGTCCACCTTCATCATCCCCAGCGCGTCGATATCGTCCTTATCCCATTCGATGAAGCTGCGCTTCTCCATCGCAGCGGGGCCGATGGGCACGGTCTCATCCAACCGGCCGCGCGTGAGCACGAACCCACCGACATGCTGGGAGAGATGGCGCGGCAGACCGACCAGTTCGCGCGACAAGGCGACCACCCGCGCAATGCGCGGGTTATCCGGGTCGATCCCGGCCTCGCGCAGCCGATCGGCCGACCATAATTCATCCCCTGGATTCCAGCTCTGCGCCGCCAGCGCCGCCGCAATCTCCTCGGCCAGCCCAAGGGCTTTTGAAACCTCCCGGATGGCGGATTTAGGGCGGTAGTGAATCACGGTGGCGGCGATGGCTGCGCGGTGGCGGCCGTAACGCGTGTAGAGATATTGGATGACCTCCTCCCGCCGCTCATGCTCGAAATCGACATCGATATCCGGCGGCTCCCGGCGCTCGGCGGAGATGAAACGCTCGAACAGCAAATCGCTTTCCGCCGGGTTCACGGCGGTGATTCCCAGCACGTAGCACACGGCGGAATTGGCGGCGGAGCCACGGCCCTGGCACAGAATCTCCAGGCTGCGCGCATGCCGCACGATATCCTCTACCGTGAGAAAATACCGCGCGTAATTCAACGCTGCGATGATGCGCAACTCCTTCTCCAGCATGGCGCGGACTTTGCCCGGCGTGCCATGCGGATAACGCTTCGCCTCACCCAGCCGGACCAGCTTCGCCAGATGCGTATCGGGCGTGCTGCCGGGGGGAACGGGTTCGTCCGGATATTCATAAGAAATTTCATCCAGCGAGAATGTCGCGCTCGCTAGAATCTCCTGCTGTGCCGCAATGGCTTCAGGAAATTTGTGGAACAGCCGTGCCATTTCCGCAGGTGGCTTCAGGTACCGTTCGCCATGCGGCTCCAGCCGGTAGCCGGCCTGCTCAATGGTGCAGCCATAGCGGATGCAACGCAGCACATCCTGCAGCGCGCGGCTTTCCGGCGCGTGGTAGAGCACGTCATTCGCGGCCAGCAGGCGCAGCTCGGCCCGCTGCGCCAGTTGTTGCAGAGCGTGCAGCCGGGCTTCGTCATCCGAGGCGTAGCGGCGTATCGCCGCCAGATAGGTTTTGGCAGGCAGTTTTTGGGATGCCGCCATCAACCAATCTCCAAATGCCGGCGCCAGCAAGGGGGGCGGCACGATGATGAAAATCTGCCCCTCGGCATGGGCCAGCACGTCGGCGAATTGCAGACGGCATGCGCCTTTTACGGTGCGCGTTTTGCCCAGGCTGAGCAGGCGGCACAGCCTGCCCCAGGCGGCGCGGGTTTCGGGGTAGCAGATCATGTCCGGCGCATCTTCCAGCACCAGCCTGCACCCCACGAGCAGCCGTAGCCCTGCCGCCTTGGCCGCCACATGCGCCTGCACCACGCCCGCGACGGTATTGGTGTCGGCAATGCCGATTGCGCCATGGCCGAGCGCTGCGGCCTGGTTCACCAGCGTGGCAGGATGCGACGCGCCTTCCAGAAAGCTGAAGGCGCTGGCGGTGAGGAGTTCGGCGTAAGCATTCATCCGAAAAACCCGTGCAAATACCAGCGGGCCGGCGCTTCGCCCGCCTGCACCCCGGCCCGGAAGAGCCAGAAGCGCGCCCCCTCGCTATCCTCCACCGCGTAATAAACCCGGATTTTCTCGGTCTCTGGCCGGCTATTGTCCTGCTTATGTCGCCACCATTCGCGGGCGATGCGCTCGGGCCCGGTAGCGCGAATGATTTTATGCGCCCGGCCGTGCCAGAAGAACATCACCGGTGGATCATCCGGCACCGGCGCAATCGCGGTGATCGCGTCGGGCTGCGGCAACAGCCGCACGGGCCGGGGGGCGCGGGGCCTGCCCCATGGCACGGGCGGCAGGGCGACGGGCATACGGCGGAAGGCATATTCGGGAATATGGGATTCCTGCGCCGCCACCCGCCAGAGCCGCGACTGGCCTAGGCGGTTCAGCAGCGTGTTGATCGGCTTTTCATACGCCGCCGCCGGCGCGCCGATGCTGCGCTGGACGGGCGCCATGGGCTCGGTGGTGATGGCTTCCAGCGTTATCGCCTCGATCCCGAAGCCCGGGTCGATCTGCGCCAGTTTTTCGATGAGCAGTTTGGTGATCTGAAACGCATCGCGGCAGGGCGCGGCAAAGCCGAGAAGGATTTCAGGACGTTGCCCGTCGATGCGGTAGAACCGCGCTGCCAGGGCGGTAGCGCCGATCTGTGCATCGCCCAGCTGGGGGCAGAGTTTTGCGGTCAGCCGCGCAAGTGCTGCCTGTAGCTGGGCAGTGGCGAAAACCGGTTCCGCGTAATGCTCTGCTTCCCGCCATTCGGGCGGGGCGGAGACGAAAGCCAGCACCTCGGGCGCCTGCCCCAAGGCGCGGGCCAGCTGCAATACAGGCTCCGGGCCATAGCCTGCGGTGAGTTCCGCACGCGGCAGGCGCCGCAATTCGCCGATGCGCCGCACCCCCACGCGGCGCAGCCGGGTGATGACGCGCTCGCTCAGCTGGAGTGCGGCGAGCGGCAGGGGCAAAATATCCTCGTTGCCCGGCGCGCCGTAGCGCGCCAGCCCCCAGGCGGCCGCGGCCGTTCCAGCCACGGCCAGCCTTGCACCGGGCAGACGCCGCAGCAAATGCACGATAAGCCCGGCCTCGCCGCCGAAGAGATGGGCACAGCCCGTGATGTCGATCGTCACCCCGTCTGGCGGGTTAAGGGCGGTGAGCGGCGAATATTGCTGGCACCATAAAGCGAGCGCCGACAGATCATCCGGTACGCCGAAGCTGCCCGGCTTCAGCCCCTCCGCCAACCAAAGTGAGAGCAGCCGGCGCTGTGCCATGGTTCACCTCGCTCATCTCATACAGAAAAACGCCTGTGCGGCCGCCTTTGGCGTAGAGCAGCTCGGCCCGCAGGCGATGCGCGCCCAAGGTCGAGGTGGACGCCGGGCTGCGGGCCGGGGTGATCATCCAGCGCGTGGCGAAAGCGGTGGAATCCAGCGCGGTGAAGACTGGAGCATGGCGGAGTAGAAACCCCGTGCTACCGCCCGTTTTGGCCGCCAGCGCCAGCCGCCTTGCCGCCAGCCTTGGCAACGCGCCGCATTCCGCCACACCGGCCATGCCGCCGCGCAAGGCCACTTCCAGCGTCCCCAGGCATTCCGCGTCATCCGCCGCCAGGGCGAACAGGCAGCGCCCCGGGTCCAGCCCCAGCCAGGCCAGACCCGGAGGGTAGGCAGACGCTGTTTTGCTCGCCCAAAGAATGGGAATGCCCTCCGCCAGCCCGGCAAGCAAAGCGATGACGAAGGCGATATGCGCTGCGGTGCCTTCAGGGGCGCGGCATTCATGCATGGTGCCGCGAAGCGGGCTGTCGACGCCGAGGGCCTGCCTTAAGACGCCGAGGGCCTGCCTTAAAGGGTGCTCAGCCGCCGAAGCGGGCAATGGGGCAGCCAGAGGAGAGGGTGAGAACATAACATGAACAAACTACAAGCCGAGCCCGGAGTCGAGTCCGTGCCGCGCCCCGGCACGGCGCGGCGCGGCGCGGCGCGGCGCGGCGCGGCGGCGTTGGGAACGCGATTGAACAGACCGCGCAAGCGTTCCGCGCGGTCCGCTCGGGTCTAACGCCCCTTCCAGACCGGCGCGCGTTTTTCAAGAAAGGCGCGCGGCCCTTCGGCAAAATCTTCCGTCGCGTAGTTGACGGCGGCCAAGGTGGCGGTTTTTTCGAATGCCGCCGCATCGTCGAGTTCTCGGGTCTGCAGAATCGTCTGGCGACTCAAGCGTACGCTGATCGGCGCATTGGCATTGATCCGGGCGGCCAGCGCCAGCGCGCCGTTCAATGCTTCTCCGGATTCCGTGAGGACATTGACGATCCCCCATTCAGCCGCGCGGGCTGCGTCGATTGCGTCCCCGGTAAGGGCCAGTTCCATGGCGATGTTCTGTGGCAACTGGCGCGCCAGCCGAAACAGGCCGCCAGCCGCCGCTATCAACCCGCGCTTGACCTCCGGGATCCCAAACCGCGCCGCCTTTGACGCGACGACGAGATCACAAGCGAGAACAATCTCACAGCCACCCGCAAGAGCGGCGCCATCGACCGCGGCGATGATCGGCTTTTCGCGCTTGCGCCATACGATGCCGCCAAAACCGCCGCGCGCCGTGCTCATGCCAGCACTTTGTCCTTCCACGGTCGCCTTGAGATCCGCACCCGCCGAAAACACTGGCCCGTTACCGGCAAGAATACCAACCCAAAGATCGGGATCAGCCTCGAGTGCATCAATGCCAGCTTCGATGCCACGGGCGACGTCGCCATTGATCGCATTGCGCACGGCGGGCCGGTCGATCGTGATGATGGCGACATGGCCATCCCGTTCAAAGCGTACGAGTTTGTTTTCTTCAGCCAAATCTTCCTCCTTTAATTGACCCGCTAATTGATCCGCCGGCCCGACACTGTCCAATAGTTTTCACGCAGGGTCTGCTTGGCAATTTTTCCAACGGCAGTTAACGGCAATTCAGACACGAAATCCACCGATTTGGGCAATTTATAGCCCGCGATCAGGGGTCGTAAAAAGGCGATCAATTCCGCAGCGCTGAGCGCCGAGCCAGGGCGCAAAATAACGACCGCCTTGGGCTCTTCTCCCCATTTTTCACTTGGGACGCCAATCACCGCCGCACGACGCACGTCCGGATGCGCGCTGATGGCCGACTCGACTTCGGCAGGATAGATATTTTCCCCGCCCGAGATGATCATGTCCTTTTTGCGGTCCACCAAATAGAGATATCCGTTTTGGTCGAGATATCCCATATCGCCGGTCGCGTACCAGCCGTCTTTCAACACCTCTGCGGTGGCCGCGGAGCGGTTCCAATAACCCCCGAACAAGGTCGGTGAACGGAGTTCAATTTCGCCAACTTCACGGGCGGTGCAAAGCCTGCCATCGGCGCTGACGATGCGGAGTGCCACATGCGGATAGGGCCGGCCGCAAGACAGCAAAAACGGGCTGCCAGGATAATGGTCATCGGGCCCGAGATATGTTGCGGAGGCGCTATTCTCGGTCATTCCGTAATTCTGCAGAAAACCACAACGGAAATTTTCCAGCATCCGTGCCAGCAGCGTTTCAGGAATCGGCGAGGCGCCATAGGCGATCAAACGCAGGCTGGAAAGGTCCATCCCTTTTCCAATGCTTTCCAGAAGTGCCGGCATGAGCGGCGGCAGAATCGTCGCCCGCGTAACCCGATGCTCTGCGATCGCACCGATCATACCGGATATATCGGCCGTCGGCAAAATAACGAGCGTGGCACGCGCAAAGATCGAGCCATGCAGCCAGCCAATGCCCGCCAAGTGAAACAGCGGCGTCGTGAGCAGGTTGATGTCATGTTCCAGGCTGACGCAGCGGGGCCCGGTGGCAAGCATGTTCTCCGGTGCAAAGCAGATCGCATAATGGCTGGCCGGTACACCTTTGGGCTTTCCGGTCGTACCGCTTGTATACATCATAATCGCCGGACCATCCGGGCTGATCGCAATCTCCGGCGGCGCCGTAGCATGATCTTCCACAAAAACCTGGTAGTCCCGTGGTGTGCCGCCCGTACCGTCAAACGAAATAAACGCTATCGAAGGCAGCGCCTTTTTCAGATCGTCGATCACTGCAGCAAATTCGATGTCGTAGAACAAAGCCGAAAGACCGGCATCCTCGGCGATGGCCTTGAGTTCCGGCTGTGCCAAACGCCAATTCAGCGGCAGCGCCGTACCACCCGATTTGACCACGCCAAATAAAATTTCGACGAAATAATCGGAGTTTTTGCCGATGATCCCAATCACGCCGCGGCGCGAGTCGGCCCAGGAGATCAGCGCATTTGCCGCACGGTTGCTCGCCTGGTCCAGGGCTTGGTAACTCAGCCGGCGGCTGCCAAAAATGAGTGCGGTTTTGTCCGGACCCGATGCCGCAGCGGCGGACAACATCGCTCCGACCGTTCGGTGCCGGGCAACGGGCCGCGCGGCGCTCACGCCACACGCCCCCGGCGCAGCGCGCGGTAGCGGCCCAGATGGTACGCGGCGGAGCCGAATTGCGGCTCCATCGCTTTCAGCCGCTTGACCGCTCGGCCGACCGGGAGTTCCAGGCTCATGCCCATCGCGCCATGCATTTGAATCGCCTCATGGCTGATCAGGCGGGCGGCCTCGGCGGCTTGCACTTTGGCACCCGATACCGCGGATTGCGCCTCCGGCCCGCCAGACTGCCGGTTGAGAATCGCAGCCTTGTAGGTCAAAGAAAGGCTGAGTTCGTATGCTGCGTACATATCCGCGAGCCGGTGCTGCAATGCCTGGAAATTTGCCAAAGGCTGGCCAAACTGGGTGCGGGTTTTTAAATGTGTGATCGTCAGGTTCAGCAAGCGCGCCATCAGCCCGGCGGCTTCCGCGCATTGGGCAATGGAAGCCAGGTCCAGCACGGCGGACACAGCCTCGCCAGCGCCGCCAATCGCGCCGATGCTTTCGGCCGCCGCGTCCAGTTCCAAGCCATCAAGAATAACGCTCGCGGCCGGCCGGTCATCCAGCGTCCAGAACGGTCGCAACACGACATCTTCACGGTCTCGCTTGATACAAAACAGCGTGATCCCTGGACCAATGCCACCGCAAAGAAAGAGCAGATGATCGCATTCCGGCGCTTCGACAACCACTCTCTGGCGTCCTTCCAATCGATACCTGCCGGTCTCTTGCCTTGTCAGCTTGAAGCCCGGCCCGGTCCCGTCTGGGGCAAGGATATCACCATCGGCAAATGCAAATTTCAAACTTCCATTCGCGATGGCGGGCAGAAATGCCTGCCTTTGCTGGGCCGATCCCAACCGCTCGATCAACCCTGCCGCAATAATCGCGTTTTCGATGATCGGCGGGCCGCCCTGCCCGCGCCCAACCTCCTCAAGGATGGCGATCGCATCAATGCTATCGCCGCCCATTCCCTCATAGGCTTCGGGTAGCAGCGCGGCCAACGTGCCGAGTTCGGCCAGATCCGTCCACAAAGATTTCCGCCAACGCCGAGCCATCTCCCTTGGTTCGGCTTTTGTCATTTGGCCGCTGTGCTCGGCAAAGAAGCGCCGCAGGCTTGTGCGGAATTCCATTTGAACATCGCTATAACGAAAATCCATCGTTAAATCTCGGAGCCCGATTTGAGCAGGGATTTTGCGACGATATTCCGCTGAATTTCGTTCGCGCCGCCATAGATTGAGCCGGCACGAAAAAACAGCGCATCGACAACCAGCTTACGGCCGGCACCGGATGGGTGGGCGGGCGCATCACCATCCGGCCAGACCGCCGCCAGCGTGCCAAGCGCCTCAATCCCCAGCATGTGGATTTTTTGCTTAAGTTCCGAGCCTAGAATTTTCAAAATCGACGCATCGAAATCCTTCGCCGCCCCGCGCTCAGCCGCTTCCATCACCCGCAACTCATAGATTTCGAGCGAATCCAGGGCGATCTCCATTTTCGTCAGGCGATTCGCGAAATCATCATCATCCAGCAGGCTGGAAGTGCCTCGCGGCTCACCCGCCGCGATGGCGGCAACATCGTTCAGAAGCTGGCGTGTCGCCACCACATCGGCAATCCCCGAGCGCTCGAAAGCGAGCAGGGCGCGTGCAACGTCCCAGCCTTGATGCTCCCCACCGAGAAGGCACGTTATCGGCACGCGGACGTCATCGAAAAACACTTCGTTGAAATGGTGCTCACCATCAATCGTGTGGATGGGGCGGACTGTGATGCCGGGCAGCGCCATATCCATCAGCAACATGCTGATCCCCGCCTGCTTCTGTACCGCGCCTACATCCGTACGGACCAGGCAGAACATCTGGCTGGCAAGATGGGCATAGGTGGTCCAGATTTTCTGGCCGGAAACAACATACGCATCTCCTTCACGCCGCGCCGTGGTCTTCAGCGAGGCAAGGTCGGAGCCGGAGCCGGGCTCGGAAAACCCCTGGCACCAAATATCGGCGCCGTTGACGATTCTGGGCAGGTAGAAGGCTTGCTGCGCAGGGGTGCCAAAGGCGCAGATCAATGGCCCGATCATGCCAATCGACATCGTCGATATTTTGGGCGCGCGGGCTTTGCTGCAAGCCTCCTTGAAAATATGGTGCTGCATCGGCGACCAGCCAAGACCGCCATTGGCGACGGGCCAGCCGGCGGTCAGCCATCCCTTCTCGGCAAGAACCGCCTGCCATTGCGCCATGATCGCAGGCTGCGTGCGATTATCGATATCCGACACACCGCGCCATTCCGGCTTCAGCTCAGCATCCAGAAAATCATGGACATGCTGTTGAAAGCGAAGTTCCACCTGGCTGAGTGTGAGGTCCATCCACGCCATCCTTTCAGCTGGCAGGGCGCCAAAACGGCAGAAACAGCTGCAATGCTTCACTTACGCAGCCAAAATAGACTTCAACCGCCATGCCGATTTTGATGTCTTCCAAAGCACATCCGATTACGTTCGACATCATACGAACACCTTCAGCAACATCGATCATCGCCACGACATAAGGGGTAAACGGCTCGAAATAGGGCTCAGGGTAATTGCGCCGAATGACGCTGAATGTATGAACAGTGCCCTTGCCCGATGATTTTACCCATTCGACCTGACCCCCCGTATAAACCGAGCAGGGGCGCGGATAAAACTGAAATTTCTTGGTGTCGACACAGCGCTGTATCCAAAGCTCCCCACGGGCGCAGCCCTCGTAAAACGCCTTGTTGTCGGCATCGACAAAGGGCACAGGCCGCCCCGGAATTTCCTTGGCAATCGCGTCGGATAACAGCGTCATGGCTGATCCTTCCCTAAAATGAGCGTGCTGATACAAGAGAGGATGCCGCCGGAACCGCAAGCAACCGCCAGTTTTGCGTCCGGGACCTGCCGGATGCCAGCCTGGCCGCGCAGCTGGAGAACCGCCTCGATGAGCGTGAACACGCCGCGCATGCCCGGATGACAGGAAGATAATCCGCCGCCATCGGTATTGGTCGGGAGACTGCCGCCAGGACGTAATTTACCATCCTGCACAAACGCGCCGCCTTCACCACGCTTGCAGAAACCAAGACCTTCCAGGAGCAGCATCACCGTAATCGTGAAGCTGTCGTACAATTGTGCGGTATCGATGTCCTGCGGGGTCACACCGGCCTGGGCGAAAGCCTGTGGCCCGCTGATCGCCGCAGCCGTCGTCGTATAGTCGGGCATCTGGCCGATATGCCAATGCGTCTGCGCGCTGGCCGAGCCCAGTATATGGATCGGCTTCTGCTTTAAATCACGCGCGCGCTCGCTTGTCGTCATGATGAGCGCAGCGCCGCCATCGGTCACGACGCAGGAATCCAGTTTTCCGAGCGGGTCTGCGACGCGCGGGGCGTTGACCACCTCCGCGATGGTGATCGGCTCGCGGTTTAGCGCAAAAGGGTTATTGCCGGCATGCAGACGTGTGGAAACCGCGATTTCCGCCAGCTGTTCCAGCGTCGTGCCAAATTCGTACATATGGCGTTGCGCCGCCAGCGCATAATTGCCCAAAATCGTCGGGCCATAAGGATTCTCATAGCAGCGCGGCGATTCCACGAATCCGTCGGCGACTTTCGGCGCAAGAGAGCGCCGCTTGTTGGACCGCAGATCCGATCCATAGGTCATTAGCACCGTATCGCAGGTGCCGGATTGGATCACAGTTTTTGCGTGATCGACAAAGCCCATATAGGCGGCGCCACCGGTTTGCGTACCTTCCGACCAGCGATGCTTGATGCGGAAATATTCCGACATGGTCGCGAGGTCATCCACATTCATGCCGCCGGTGCCGACCGACATGTACCCATCGACATCCTTTAATTGCACGCCGGAGTCTTCCAGGACACGCTGCAGCGCCTGTGCATGATGGCCATGGCTGGTGAGATGCGGCGCCTTTGGATAATCGCTCAACGCCACACCGACGATCACCGGCGTACGATCTGCCCTCATTGAACGCGCCCTTCCCGAACCCATTAAACACCTTGATATGAGAAGCTAATCGCCTTGACAATTACCGAATTACTGCCAGTTTGGTATTCAAAAGGTACCAATTCCACCGGTTAGGCAATGGAACTGAGACATCTCCGCTACTTTATTGTCGTCGCAGAAGAGTTGAACATGCGGCGAGCCGCTGCACGGCTGCATATTTCGCACCCGCCACTTAGCCGTCAAATTCAGGATCTCGAACAAGAGATCGGCGTTGCGCTGATCATCCGGGGCAAACGTGGCGTGACGCTGACGGATGCCGGACAGGTTTTTCTTGATGAAGCGCGCGCGGTTCTATCTCATACCGCCCATGCCGTCGAGGATGCGCGAGAAGCGCAGCGCGGGACTGCCGGACGGCTCCGAATTGCATATTCATTCGGTTATTTTGAACCTACGCTCGCAAAGGTAATGAAGCGCTTCAGAGACCGGTTTCCCAAAATTAAAATCGAAATTCAACAGCTCAATCCTAGGGATCAAATGGAAGGGCTGTTGCGCAAGGCAATCGATATTGCCTATGCCGGGTTGCGGTTCCAAAGCCTTCAGGACCAGATCCATTTTGAATGCATCCAGCAGGCTCGGGTTCATGTCGCCCTGCCTTCCGGGCATCCGCTCCTTGGCCAGGGCTATGTTTCCCTTTCATCTTTGGCGGATCAATCCTTTGTGTCATTGGGTGGGGTCTTTTACGACTATGCCGGCTGGCTCGAAAAAATCTGCGCAGGCGCAGGTTACAGGCCAAAAATTGCCTATGAAGCGGATACAAGTTCAACAATGTTTGGCCTGGTTGCGGCGGGGTTCGGAATCGCCCTGCTGCCGGCCCTGCACGATCCTCCCGCCTCGGATGTGGAGTTTCGGCCAATTTTACCAGAGCTCGCGAAATTTGACTTCAATATCGCGTGGCGCAAAGACAATGGATCCGGAGCGCTAAAGCATTTTGTCGATATGGTCCGTACGGCTTGATGATATAGCAAAAAAAGAAGACCTCGCTATCGATGGTTAATTCATCGATTTATTTACCAAATTTTGAAATCGAATTTTATCCGCAGAAATATGCGCAAATGGAGAAACGAACCGTTTTGGAGACGATGCTATGAGGTTCTCCAACCGGTAACGTATCTTAAGCCAACTGCCGGTACCCTTTGATGGATAAACCGGTCCGTTGATGGTTATCGAGCCGATCGCCTCACCCTTTTGATTTCTGACAGGCAGTGCAATGGCAGAAAAACCCGGCGACATTTTCAAGGCCTCCAAATCCAAGCCTCTATCTCTTATATGCTTTATTTCGTCAGCTACATTGCGCCAAGTATCAGATGTCGACTCTTCCTCCGATGAACCTTTTAAAAATGACTGTAGTTGTGATAGCGCGTCATCCGGAAGAAAGGCCAGCATCGCACGCCCGGCCAGCGAACGGTGCAATAAGGTCAGCTCGCCAAGTCGGTCTCGATGATAAATATCCCGGCTTCCGTAAACGCCGGAAATACGAAGACTGTACCAGCCTAGCTTTACATTGAGCGACACTGTCTCGCCCGTCTCCTGTGCCAACTCCCTCAAAAATGGCCGACTGGCAGCGTTGAGTTCGAATTGATTAAGCAATGCGCGATTAAGCAAATAAGGCATCATGCCCAATTCGAATTGCGGCAGATTGCGATATCGGCTTACATAGCCGGATGTTTCCAGCGTTGTTAGTGCGCGGAAAACCGTTGAGCCCGTGAGCCCAAGGCGCCGGCTAATATCGGAGACGCCGGCCGGTTCGGCCCCATCGCTTACTTCGCGCAGCACGTCGAACACATGAGTTGCAGATGAATTTATGGCCGTATGTTTTGGCTTTTTATCGACCTTCATAGGGTAATCTCTGACCCCGCCGCATTCGCAGAATAAAGTCTGGTGCGCTGGCAAAGCACATTCACAATATCTACAATCTGTGGAAGCAATGTACCAAATAGCGGCTCAAAGCGTTCACTCGGGCCGCCCACGGAAATGACCCCGTGCAGATCGTTCTCGGCACTCCATATCGGGAGCGCCAAAGACAGCATCGGGAGCGGACCCGGTCTCACGGTCGTTGCGTATCCCTTCTCACGTATGCTGCGGAGATCCTGCCAAAGCAGTTCAGGGTTCAATGGCTTATCGTCATTCTCGGGAATATCAGCCAGATGGCGTTGGATATAATTTTCAATTTCGGCATCAGCAAGGGAGGCCAAAATCACATGGCCTGTCGTGTTCACATGAAGCGGACGCAGCGCACCGATCTGTAGCCGCCAGACGCCGGGCTGCCGCGTCTCGATACCGTCGATAAATACCGTGTAATCCCTGGCGCGAACGGTCAGACTTACCGTTTCACCCGTCAGCTCATGGATCTGCTGCATTGCGGGGGCGCATAAGGTCCTGAACGTCGGCTCCGGCGAGAACGTGTTCTGAAGTTCAAGAACCCGGAAACCAAGCTGGTAGCGTTGCCCCGTAGGGTCCCGGACGACGTAATCCTGTTCTTCGAGCGTTTTAATGGCGCGGTAAACCATGTTCTTCGTCATGCCGAGATGCTGGCTCAACTCAGAGATGCCGAACTCTCGAATATTCGAGGCAAAGCTCGACAGCACCGTGAGAATGCGGGCGGTTGCTTTATTTTGCTCGCGGTTCTCAATACTCTGATTTATCTGGATCAATCCGTCTCTCCGGCGACTTATGGGCGTGCGGCATGAAGTATTATGATAACTATATGATATATAATACAACATATTCCCCAAAAGAGTAAAAGACCGCCGGCGCCCTTTGCGGATGCGCCTCGCAGGATAATGAATTTTACTCATCGCGGCCTTGCCATATTTTAGTATTTCATCCGGACGAGAATCACCCGACACATGGAATATTGATATCCGGTCCCGCGATGCAGGCCGTGAGGCTTAGCGGGCGGCGACGATTAAGGCCCAATGCGCCCGGTGGGGGTGATTATAGAGGAAGAAAAAATGGCTGAGCGGAGAATCCGGGTGGGACTCTTGGGAGCGAATCCCGAAAAGGGCTGGGGCTCCGCTGTCCATATACCGGCGATTGCGACGCTCCCGGCTTTCACCTTGGAGGCGGTTGGCACGACCCGGCAGCAAAGTGCCGAGGAAAGCGCCAGGCGATTCGGCGCGCGGCTTGCCTTTTCCGATGCGCGGGCGCTCACCTCCCATCCTGACATCGATCTGGTCGCCATCACGGTCAAAGCGCCTGAACACTATCCACTCGCGATGATGGCGCTCGAAGCTGGCAAGCATGTTTTTTGCGAATGGCCGCTCGCAGCCACGCTGACGCAGGCCACCGAAATGCGGGATCTCGCGGCCAAAAAAGGCGTGAAGGCTATGGTCGGCCTGCAAGCCCGGGCAGCTCCCGCAATCATGCAGGCGCACGCATTGGTTAATGCCAGCTATGTCGGCCGGGTGATTGCGGTGCGCATGGCCTGCGCCCTGCCCGGCGGCGGCGGAAGGCGCAGCCAGGAGGGGCTGTATGTGATCGACAAGGCCAACGGCGCCAGCACGATGGCCATTCAGGGTGGCCATGCCATCGACGCTTTACGCTTCGTCGTGGGCGATTTCGCAGGGCTCTCTGCCGTCGTCGCCAATCAGTTCCGTAGTGTCGAAGTGATCGAGACCGGAGAAATTCGGGCAAAGGATGCGCCGGACCAGATTCTCGTCAGCGGCCAGTTGTGCAATGAGGCCGTCGTGTCGATAACGATCAATGGCGGCGCCGTCGCGGGGCATGCGATTGAGATCAAGATCTTTGGTACGGAGGGCACATTGTCGATCTCCGGCCAGGGTGGTTTGAATTTCCAGATGAGCGAATTGGTGCTGGAGGGGGCACGGTCGCCCTCTCGTACACTGGCCCCGCTCGACATACCGGCGGCATTCGACCGGCAAGATGTCGATAAAGATTTCAAAGGCCGCCAGCCCTATCCGGGCGTCGATGTTCCCCGCGCGACGATTGTGAACGTCACCAATCTTTACGAGCGGCTTGGCCGCGCAATTTTGGAGAATGCACCGCTTGACCCGGATTTCGGCATCGCAACCGAGATGCATAGGCTGCTGGACGCGATCGAACAAGCCAGCGCGACAGGGCGGTACCAGATATTTGGATCGTGACAGGCCGATGCCGACGGCGTTGCGCACGAAGCAGAAACGGCATTGGACATCCGACATGCCTGGCACTTTCTGAAAAGACGTTGATCAATAAAAGATGCAAATCAATCGGGGGAACAGAGAATGAAGGAATTTTATACCGGCAAGGTGGTATTGATTACAGGCGCGGCAACAGGCATGGGCCAAACGACCGCCATTGAATTCGCCAAGGCTGGCGCGAAGGTGGTGGTGGCCGATTGGAATGAGGCTGACGGACAGGCGACCGTTAACACCATTAAAGAAAATGGCGGCGACGCCAAGTTCGTGAAAGTCGATGTGAGCAATTCGGCCTCGGTCAAAAACATGGTCGATAAAACGGTTGAATGGTACGGCCGGCTGGACTGCGCGTTCAATAATGCCGGAATCATGGAAGAGAATTCGAAGCTTGCCGATGTTGATGAAGCGGTCTGGGACCGGATCATCAACGTGAATATGAAGGGCATCTTTCTCTGCATGAAATATGAGCTTCCGGTGATGGTCGCGCAGGGCAAGGGCGCGATTGTCAACACATCGTCTGTTTGCGCAGCGCGCATTCTGCCAAACTGCGCTGCCTACACGGCGAGCAAATTTGGCGTGGTGGCGCTGACCAGAAGTGCCGCTGTGGAATATGGTGGCAGCGGCGTACGTGTGAACACAATTCTGCCCGGCGCAATCTTCACGCCGATGATGAAAGCGGCGACGGAAGCCGATCCGTCGCGGCTTGAGCGCGTCAAACATACACGCCCGCTGGGCAAGGTCGCCGAGCCCATCGTGATCGCAAAGGCCGCAATGTGGCTGTGTTCGGACGAGGCAGAGCATATTACCGGACACGCCTTGCCTGTAGACGGCGGATATGTCGGCGCAGCGTGACGCGGCTTTTTTGATTTTTGCAGTGAAAGCGAGTACTTATAGCGAACAGGCGTTATCTGACGGCCGGAGGATTTAGACAATGGACTCGCTAAAAAAAGCCGGGTTGCACGATTATATTTCATCTGCAGCGGAAATTATTGATGAAGCGCGGGCCGGCCGCATCTTCATTCTCGTTGACGATGAAGACCGCGAGAACGAGGGCGACCTCGTCATTCCGGCGCAATTCGCAACACCCGATGCCATCAATTTCATGGCCAAGCATGCGCGCGGGCTCATCTGCCTGGCGATGACCAGAAGCCGTTGCGAAAAGCTTGGGCTTCCCTTGATGAGTCAGGCCAACGGGTCCCGGCATGAAACGGCGTTTACGGTTTCCATCGAGGCGAAGGAGGGTGTCACAACCGGCATTTCAGCGGCCGATCGTGCGCGTACGATCACCGTCGCCATTAATCCGGAACTTGGCCGTGATGATATCGTCACGCCGGGCCATGTATTTCCACTGATGGCGCGAGATGGTGGCACGCTTATACGGGCCGGGCATACCGAAGCGGCCGTTGACATAGCGCGGCTGGCGGGGCTGACGCCAGCTGGCGTCATTTGTGAGATTATGAACGATGACGGCACAATGGCGCGCCTGCCCGATCTTATTTCATTCGCCCAGCGCCATAATTTGAAACTTGGCACAATCGCCGACCTCATTGCGTATCGGCGGCGAACGGAGAAGCTGGTCCGCCGCGTGGAGCAGGGATTTGTTCCGAGCAAGGTGGGCGAACCTTGGCAGCTGATTGCCTATGAAAACCTGGTCGATCATGTAGAGCATATGGTCCTCGTGAAAGGCGATCTATCGAGCCCGGAACCCATCATGGTTCGCATGCATGCCGTGGACACGATGGACGACGTGCTTGGTGGCGAGCATCTTGCCAGCCTACAAGGGGCACGAAATCTGATTCGGGAATCGGGCCGTGGAGTCATCGTGCTTATTCGTGAATCACGCCCCACGGCAGCCTCGGAGCGCATTCGCGCGATGATTACGGGTGTGCCTTTAGCACCTGCGCTGCGGGATTACGGCATTGGCGCACAGATTTTGAATGATCTTGGCGTGAAAGACATGATTCTGCTTTCGAACCATAAGCGTAGTATTGTGGGATTGGAAGCATATGGCCTGAACATTGTCGAGCAACGGGAAATTCAAGGGTTGCCCGGGATCGCGACCTGATGGGGGCATTGCCAAGCTGAAGCTGTGCAGGAAAATTTCGCGCGTTATAGGACGCTCTGGCCGGCCCCGAGGCGAAGGTGATTCATCGAAAGGCTCCTACGCGGTATAAAGTCACGGCAAACCAGTCAAAACTTGCGATAAGCCGCGCCTATACCAGCGTATGCCCCAAAGTTGCCCCAACCATATCGACAAGGTCTTTAATCGTTTGCGAAACTTCTGCGCCGGCTTTGCGCAATGCCGCGGTTTTTGTCTCAATCGTCCCGACATTTGCCTGAATCAGCGCGCCGGCATGTCCCATCGTGACGCCTTCCAGCGCACTGCGTCCGGCCAGCAAGGCGAAGACGGGCTTTTTGCATCCGCTGGCAATCAAAGCTTCGGCAAGTTCCTCCTCCTCGCTGCCGCCGATTTCACCGACGACGACAATACCCTGCGTGGCCGGATCAGCCGCGAAGATCGGGACCAGATCGGCAAAGCGCACACCTTTCACCGCATCGCCACCAACGCCCACCCATAAAGTCTGGCCAAAGCCGCGTTCCACGAGCCGGTAGCAGACCTCATAGGATAACGTGCCGCTTTTCGACATAACCCCGAGCGAGCCAGGCGCCAGCGAGACATTGGGCAAAAAGCCCATCTTCAATTTGCCTGGAATCGCGAGACCAGGCGTGGAAGCGCCGACCCACCGGATTCCAGCCTCGCGCGTCGCCGCCTTCGCCTTGAGCGCATCGTGCACGGGCACGCCTTCCGCAACCGTGACGATCAGCTCAATGCCGGCATCGATCGCCTCAAGGATAGCCGGCAGCACGTCCAAAGGCGGCACGAAAGCCACGCTGGCGCGCGCGCCGGTGGCGCTCACCGCCTCCGTACAATTTCGAAACAAAGGCAGCTTTGCCTGCTCATCATCGCGCCTGGACACGCCAGCCACAATATTGGTTCCATATTCGACCATCTGCGCCGTCTGGCTTCGGCCAGAGCGGCCGGTGGCACCTTGCACAAGTACGGGAATGCCCGGTTCGATAAATGCATTAAGCATGGGCCGCCTCCCCCGCCACAGCCAAAGCCCGGTCCACGGCGCGCTCCAAATCCGTCTCGACATGGATCGGGTTGCCGGATTCTGCGAGGATTACTCGGGCAGCTTCCAATCCGTTGCCTGTCATCCGCAGCGTTATCGGTTGCCGCAATTCGGGTACTTCCTTCAGGGCAAGCAAAATCAAGGGCACAAGCTCCGCGAGATTCGTATTGCCGGCAAAAAAATTCATCAGCACAGAGCGCACGTTCGGGCCGGATGCGACCCATTTCAGCACCTGGATCAAACGGGAAGGATCACCCTTAAATCCGCCGGTCCGGATATCGCAAAAATTGAAAGGCCGATGACCCCGCTGAATGATCTCATCGACAAGCTGCATGCTAAGCCCGGCACCGGTAGTGACCAATCCGATATCCCCGTCCGGATCGAGCCGCACGAAATCGAACCCTTGCGCCAGTTTTAAGGATGCTTCTGGATATAAATCCGGATGCATCTCAATCAGCGCGCGCATCTCCTTTTGTCTCGACAGCGCGTTATCATCGGTTAGAATTTTGGCATCGCCGGCAATCCATCCACCATCTCGCGTGATGAAAAGTGGGTTGATTTCAATCAACAGCGCTTCTTTTTCAAAGAATAAAGGGATCAAACGGGCGGCCACCTGGCAAAAAATCGTTCTTAGATGGTCGGGCAACAAGGCAATCAGCGTTTCCATCGCCAAGGCGGCCTGTGCCGGGTCAGCTGGGGCGGATACCTGCAGCAGCTTTTCACGCATTTCAGGTGACTCAATCTCCACGCCCCCTTCCGCCGCAGCGAGAATTTTTATCGTTCCGCTATCCGGATCAAATGCCAGGCTGAAATATGCCTCGGACACATAATCAACCATGGCTTCAAGACGGCAGGAGCGAACCGGGTGATTGCGAATGGTCATTCCGAGGATTTTCTCAACAGCCGGTCCAAGATCTGCCTGAGATTTTATTTTTAGAATTCCTCCGGCTTTACCACGTCCCCCAACAGGCACCTGCGCTTTTGCCATGTATGGCAGCGCAAGGTTTACGATCGTTTGGTTCAGGCTCTCTGCCGTTAAAAGGACGCCTTCAGGTATCGTGACGCCTACGCTTGCAAGCAGTTCCTTGGCATGATGCTCCAGCAACATCATCGACTAACGCGCTCGCCCAATACCACGAAAACCATAATGCGACATGTTCCTGGAGTTAAATGTTGAATCTATCCGAAAACGCGATCGTATGCCGAAGCTCTGCCGTGAACACGGTCCGAATTTGGCATTGTGATTATTAACTGCCCCCAAACAAATCATCGCACCAAAAAATTGCATCAATCTATTCTGAAAAGTCAAACGAGCCGATCGCTATGCGAGGCGAACGACCTTGCCGAGATATCCGTCCTGATAGAGAAGCGGATCTATATCTTCGCGAATACGAACCGTGTCGACCTTACCAATGATGATCGTGTGGGTACCGAATTCCGTGGTCGTAGCCAGGGTACAAATAATGGCGGCCTGCGCGTCGGAAAGGATGGGAACACCATCCAGGTGGTCCCATATGCCGTGTTTGAACCGCTCCGGCCCTTTGATCTTTCCGCTGAACACGGGAACAAGTGCGGCATTATCGGTATGGAGGATATTTATCGCAAAACGCTTGCGCTGGAGGAGCTTTTCAAACGGGCTTGCCGTGCGATTGATACAGGCGAGGATCGCGGGCGGTTCGGTTGAGAGGGACGTTACCGCAGTGGCGGCCAGGCCATGATACCCTTCATCGTCCCCGGTTGAAACGATCGTCACGGTCGCGGCGAGTCGCCGCATCGCGAGCTTGAAGCCTTCCGCGAGATTATCGTGCTCCGCGCCATACCAGGTCTTTTCATCGGTGACGGTCATTTTTGAAACTTTCCGGTCGCGGCATGAGGTCGCTTCAGCCGTAGCGATATCGGCGCGTCATACATTGAAGCGGCGCGCGCGGCTCTTGCCGTACAGCATCTCAAAACTTCCTGTCAATCGGATACCAGCCCCGATGACGCACACAAGCTCTCAGCATTTAATCGAAACCTCATATGCCGGGGCTATCTTATCATCTCCACATGACCAAAACTCACTTGATCTTACCGCCGAGAGACGCGTTATCTCGATCGAAATAAAGTGCTTTCCTGCGCCGCAAATTCGAGGCTGGTCTCCATGATCCCGACAACGGTCTTATTCGACATGCGCGCGCCGGAATTTGGCACCAGCCTGCCGGTACTCTATGCGACGGCGTGCGAAATGGCCGCGTTCGCCGATGCCGCCGGGTTCGACCGTATATGGATTGCCGAGCATCATGGTGCGGAAGACAATTACATTCCAGCGCCATTCATCCTTGGTTCGGCTTTTGCCGCGAGAACAAAGAAAATTCGGATCTGCCTGAACGCGATCGTGCTGCCGTTACACGACCCGGTAAAAATTGCGGAGCAGATCGGCGTGCTTGATCTGATCAGTGGCGGCCGGCTGGAGGTTGTTTTCGTCGCCGGTTACGTCAAAGCGGAATTCGACCGGTTCGGCGTCTCGCTCAGCGACCGGGGTCGATTGCTGGATAGCGGCATCGCACTCATTCTGAGGGCGGCGTCCGGCGAACGATTTACCGTAGATGGAAGGGAGGTTTTCGTGCGGCCGCTGCCCATTCAGCCGCCGCACGAAATACTTTACACCGGCGGCGGCGTCGATGCCTCTGCGCGCCGTGCGGCGCGCTTCAACCTGGGCTTTGTGCCAATGCGTCGCGATCTATTCACGCTCTACGACGCCGAATGCCGCAGGCTGGGCCGTGAACCAGGCCGGAAAATTGGGCCTTACGGCCCTATCTTCATTCATGTCGCAGAAGACCCGGAAGCGGAGATGGGGAAGCTGACGCCGCATATTCTGCATCATGCGCAGACCTATGCAAAATGGGCGGCGGAGGGCAGCACTGGCACGTCCAACTATACCGGTATGGAGGATCCGGAAGTCGTCTGGAAATCCGGCCGGTACCGCATCTTGACACCGGATGCCTGCGTCGCTTTGGCAAGGGAGCTTGACGGCACGGGCGCGTCACTCGTCATGCAACCGCTCATCGCGGGTCTGGATCCCGATATCGCTTGGCGGTCGCTTGAATTGTTCAAGGCATCGGTGCTGCCGAGACTACATTGAACGCGGCGCTGACCTTGCTAAAGCCCAATGCGATATGCACGCTCTGCGGTTTTGCTGAACAAATTTGATTGATCCTCAGCCGAGCAAGCAGCCGCCAGTTTTTTAAAGGCATTCCATAACACCGGATAGCCGCAGGATTGTTTGTCGACCGGAAAATTGCTTTCAAACATGCAACGCGCGGCGCCGAAGGCTGAGAGGCAGGTGTCGAAATAGGGTTTCCAGATTTCGGCGAGTTCATCGGAGCTTGGCGGCGTTTCGCGCAGATGAAAGTCAAACCCCAACAAGGTCATGCCGAGTCCACCAATTTTTAGCACGACGTTACCGCAGTCCGAAAGCTTTTTGATGCCCTCGGACCAGCGCTGAAATACCGCCGCCCGCTCGGCTGCATACGGACCGATGCCGAGCGGCGTGCCAGCATGATTAAGGATAATGATTGTATCTGGGAAGGCTTTCGCCAGATCGCGCAACTCGTCCAGTTGGCTGAAGTACAAATAGGCATCGAAGCTGAGCCCGAGCGGCGCCAGTTCAGCAAAGCCTGACCTGAATTCCTGGTCCAGCAACAAGCCGCGAGGTGGCTTGCGGCGCGCCATGCTGCCGACAATCTCATCATATTGTGCCTGCTGGCGTATGCCGCGGAAACGGCCGCCGCCCGCGCGGATATGGGCTGCAAGCAACGGTCGGACATTGGCGCCCCCGCGCAAATCCGCATAGCTGACAATGGCCGCGCATAGCCGGGAATCGCCATAGATTCCACTTGCGCTCATTGCCGCGACGCCGTTTACATACTCGGTTTCGCCTACCGGCTTTAGCCATTCCGGCCCATCTGCCTTGAACATTGCAGTACATTCTACAAATACGCTGGCTCGGATATGATGGCCGTAGGCAAATTCCTCTAGCAATTCAGGAAGGCCGTAATGTTCCGGCGGGCGGTCCCACATGTGATGATGCGCATCGATGATGGGAATCTCCGGTTCGATCGCCGGCTCCGTGTACCGCGCGTGCCAGGCATTCAGGGCCGCCATCGAACGTGTTTGTATCGTCGCTTGTCCGGAACTCGCCGTCATGCCCAAAGCCTCGTTCTTATGTTCATTTGCCTCGCCATTCCGGCAATCTTTTCTCGGCAAAGGCCGCAATACCTTCGCGAAAATCCATGCTGTTACGAAGGCTTGCCAATTCTTGCTGTTGAAGTGCCCAGCCTTGCGCCTCGCCAGCCTGCGAGACCTCGGCAATCACCGCCTTGGCCGCAGCAACGGCCAACGGGGCGTTGCCCGCGACGGTGTTCGCCATTTCCAATGCCCTGGAAAGCGCCTCCCCCGGCGCGCTTAAAAGATTCACCATCCCCAGCTCGAACAGGCGCTCCGCCCCCTGCGGCAATCCGGTCAGCGCCATTTCCATCGCCACATTTCGGGGAATCCGGTGCGGCAGGCGGATCACGCCGCCGCCCGCCGCCAGCACACCACGGCGGCATTCCGGCAAGCCGAACCGGCTGGTCCGCGATGCAATGATGAGGTCGCAAGCCAGCGCCAACTCACAGCCGCCGCCCAGCGCATCGCCTTCCACGGCGGCCAGCAGGATTTTTTGGGGCGGGTCTTGAATGGTGCCGAAATGCCCACGCCGTTCGGTACGCGCCGGCGGCTTGCCCCCAGCGGCAGCCTTCAAATCCGCACCCGCCGAGAAGAAGCCGCCCGCGCCCGTCAACACCGCGACGCGCAAATCGGCGTCACTGTCTAACCGGTCCCATACGGCTTCCAGCGCATATGCCGTATCGATATCGATGGCGTTCCGCCGCTCGGGCCGGTTCAGCGTTACAATCAGCACCGGGCCCCGTATCTCGGTCAGAACCGGCGTCTCCATTTTCGCGTTATCCTCCAAACAGCGTCTGGCCGCCGTCCACGATCAATGTCTGGCCATATACCCATCTTGCAGCCGGAGACGCCATGAACAATACGGCATCCGCAATCTCGTCCGCCTCCCCCAGCCTGCCCGCCGGGATCGTGGCGATGGCTTCAAAATAAGCCGGATCGTTGGCGGCTTTGCGTTTTTCCCAAAAATGTCCGGGCGCGGTCACCGAGCCCGGCGCGACCGAATTGACTCTGATCCCGCGTTTTACCAGCAACGCCGCCTGCGTTGCGGTGTGATATTTTATCGCCGCTTTGATGGCGCCGTAGGCTGGCGCTTTAACAGACGGCCGGGTCGCCGCTGTGGAGCCGATATTCACGATGACGCCGGATGAACGTTCCAGCCAGGGCTCCGCCGCGTGGGAAGCACGCACGATGGACATCATGTCGACCCCAAAGGCGGTATGCCACCCGGTCTCATCATCCGCGCGCCCAAAGCCCGAGGCATTATTGACCAATATGTCGATCCCGCCCAACGCCGCCGCCGCAGCCTGAACATATTCCCGGATGGCGTCGCCATCGGCCAGATCGCAAACCGCCGCATGTGTTTGGCCGAACGAAAGAAGTTCTTGACGCGTGGCTTCCAGGGCTTGCGTGTCACGTGCGCAAATGGACACCGCCGCGCCGCTGCGCGCGAAAGCCAGTGCGATGCCGCGGCCAATCCCGCGGCTTCCGCCGGTGACGATGGCGCGTTTTCCGGTGAAATCGAACATTTCCGGCGTTTCCTCGACCTAGTTTCGTTCTCTCATCACTCAAGCCTGTTACGCTGGCCCCGCAACCGAGTTTTTGTGATCGCGCCATGACTCAACAATTCAGGCTGAACTGAAACGGACTTACAGTCACGCGACCATACGAAAAATTCGGTTGCGCGCCAGCGCCCTTGCTCCGCATCCTGAAACAATGGAACGACTTATCCAAGATATGTTCGCAAAGCTGAGATGAGTTTGGAAAAGCCGTCAATCCAACCCTTCACGCTGCATATCGAAGACAGCGCGATTGCGGATTTGCATGCCAGGCTGGAGCGCACGCGCTGGCCAGACGAGCTGGACGCGGAACCCTGGAGTTACGGCGCGAGCCTAGATGAAATGCGGCGTATGATGGATTACTGGCGCCTCAAATTCGACTGGCGGGCGGCCGAATCCGGCATCAACGCATTGGCCCAGTACAAAGCCCGCATTGAGAATCAGGATATTCATTTCATTCACGAGCGCGGCCAAGGCCCAAAGCCGTTTCCTTTGCTGCTCTGCCATGGCTGGCCGGGGTCCTTCGTGGAAATGCTTGATATCATCCCGCTGCTGGCCGACCCTGCCCGCCATGGCGGCGATCCTGCGGATGCTTTCGATGTCATCGTCGCGTCGATGCCAGGCTACGGCTTCTCAGACCGCCCGGTGGCGCCTGGAATGACGCCGAAACGCATTGCCGAACGCTTTGCGGGTCTCATGGCGGCACTGGGCTATGGGGATTATGGCGTGCAGGGCGGCGACTGGGGGGCGAGTGTGGCCACCTGGATCGCCCGGCAATGGCCCGAGCGCGTCCGAGGCCTTCATCTCAACTGGATACCCGGTTCCTATCAACCGCCCCAGGGCGGGAAGGAGCCGCCCTTCTCCGAGGCGGAACTGGCGTTTCAGGCAGCAATGGCCACCGCGGCAGCCCATGGGGTCAGCACGCATGTCGGTATTCACGCTTCCCGTCCGCAAACGCTGGGGTACGGGCTGAACGACTCCCCCGTTGGCCTTGCCGCCTGGCTAATTGATAAATTCCGCATGATCGCGGATTGCGATGGCGACATTGAATCCGCCATTTCGCTGGATCGGCTTTTCACCAATATCTCCGTATACTGGTTTTCGGAGACCATCACCTCCGCCATCCGGCTTTACCGTGAAGCGAGGCACCAGCCGATCACCTTCGCGCCGGGGGAACGGCTCGTGGTTCCCGTGGGTTTCGCCGCGTTTCCAGGCGAAGTCGCCGTCCCGCCGCGGGAATGGGTGAGCCGGGTCTATGATATTCGGCGCTGGACTGAGATGAAGCGCGGCGGCCATTTTGCCGCCATGGAACAGCCCCAGGCATTGGCCGAAGATATCCGCGCCTTCTTCCGGCCGTTACGATGAGGGTTGAAATGTCGAGCATGCCATGATCGAACCGTTCCAGATTAACATTGACGAGGCCGTACTTGCGGATCTCAAGGCTCGCCTTCGCCAAACGCGCTTTGCGCCGGATTTCGCCAATACGGGCTGGGATTATGGCACCAACGGCACTTATCTGCGAGAACTCGTCTCCTACTGGGCGGAAGCCTATGACTGGCGCAAGCATGAAGCGGAGATGAACGGCTTCGCCCATTTCCGCACCGTGATCGATGACGTGCCGATTCATTTCATCCATGAGCGCGGCAGGGGGCCAAAACCCATGCCCTTGATCATGACGCATGGTTGGCCATGGACATTCTGGGACCTGCAAAAGGTCATCCGCCCGCTCACCGATCCGGCTTCTTTCGGCGGCGACCCGGCGGATGCGTTCGATGTGGTGGTGCCCTCGCTGCCCGGTTTCGGGTTTTCAACGCCGCTCGCCGTCCCCGGCGTCAACTTCTCGCGCACCGCCGAGCTTTGGATGAAGCTGATGCAGCAGGAGCTGGGCTATCGCCGCTTTGCCGCGCAAGGCGGGGATTTCGGCGCATTCGTCACGGCGCAGCTCGGCCATAAACATGCCGATTCGGTGCTTGGCATCCATATCCATCTCGCGGGACCGCTCGGCATGATCACCGGCGGGATGCCGGATGATTCGATGTTTGGCCCGGGCGAAGAACATTGGCCGGCGCAGAACGCCCTGTTCTTCGACCAGGAGAGCGCCTATTCGCGCCTGCAAAGCACCAAGCCGCAAACGCTGGCCTACGGGCTTAACGATTCTCCCGCAGGGCTTTGCGCCTGGCTGCTGGAGAAGCGCCGCCGCTGGAGCGATTGCGGCGGCGATGTGGAAACGCGGTTCAGCAAAGATGATCTCCTGACCAGCGCAACGATCTACTGGGTGACCGAGAGCTTCGGCACCTCGGCCAGATTCTACGCAGAAGCACGGCGGAACCCGTGGACGCCGGCACATGACCGCAAGCCGGTCGTCCAGGCGCCGACGGCGGTGCTCCTCTTTGACAAGGACATCGTAAAACTCCCGCGCCGCTGGGCTGAGGGCTATTATAACCTCCAGCGCTGGAACGTCGCCCCTGTCGGCGGCCATTTTGTGCCGATGGAAGAGCCAGAAATTCTGGTGAACGATCTTCGCGCGTTCTACCGAGAGCTTCGTTAGATGCGTGTGGCTTTTCTGGGGCTCGGACAGATGGGGTTTCCCATGGCTGGCCATCTGTCCCGCCAAGGGCACGATGTAACAATCTATAACCGCACCATGTCAAAATCCGAGCTCTGGCGGCGCGAGTATGGCGGCACCATCGCTTCCTCCGCCTCGCAAGCGGTACGTGACGCTGATATTATATGCCTGTGCCTGGCCAGTATTTCGGCGACGCGCGAAGTGCTGCTGGCGCCCGGCGGCGCCCTTGCGGCAATGCGGCGCCATGCGCTCCTCATCGACCATTCCACCGGCACACCTGCCTTCGCGCGGGAAATACACGCTTTGGCAGCGCCGCGCGGTATCGGATTTCTGGATGCCCCGGTGACCGGCGGCGTCCATGGCGCAAAATCGGGGACACTCGGCATTATGGTTGGCGGCGATGCGGCAACCTGCGAGAAGGCAATGCCCGTACTACAAAGCTATGGCGGCGCAATCAGCCTGATGGGTGCGTCCGGCGCGGGCCATATGACCAAGCTCGTGAACGTTATTTGCGGAATCGGCATGGGGCAAGCGCTGGCCGAGGCGTTAGCCTTCGCACGCCGCGCCGGTCTCGACATGGACCGGCTGATCGATATTCTGATGGCGGGCTCCTGCCGGTCATATATTCTGGAACATAAGGGCCCGGCCATGGTACGCGGCCAGCACGCTCCCGCAAATTTTACGGTCGACCTGGCGCTCGGCAATATCCGCCAGACGCTCGAGGAGGGCGCGCTGCTTGGCGCCAGACTCCCCCTCCTCGCGATGGCGGGAGATTTTTACACCGAAATACAGCGCAACGGCGGCGGAGGGTTGGACACATCCAGCCTCATCGCCATGCTCGAATGAGACATCCACATTATCGCATACAAAAAAATGGCTTGTGGCAAAAGTTGGGAATTCGGAGTGTAGCGGCTATACGCAACCGCCGGCTAAGATGGCGCGGCGAGGCGTGTCGGCGCCAGGAAACGAAAAAGAGAATACGAGGAGATCGATCATGGATGGCGATAGCGGCAAAATTCCAGTTGGCGTTGTAAAGCTTGGTACCGCTGCGCGTACTTTCCTGGAAGGCGGCCCCAAAAAGCTATTGATCGGCGATAAATGGGTGGCAGCGCGATCGGGTGAAACATTCGAGGCGGTCAATCCGGCAACCGAAGAAGTCATCGGCAGCTTTGCTGCGGGCGCGAAGCAGGATATCGATGACGCTGTTGCCGCGGCGCGGCGTGCTTTCGAAAATCCGAACTGGAGTGCGATCAGCCCGCACCAGCGCAGCACCTACCTTCTCAAGCTGGCCAGGCTGCTGGAGGCGAATGCGGAAGAACTCGCACAGCTGGAATCGCTGAATAACGGCACGCCACTTGCCATGACACGCGGGCAGATGTTGGCCAGCGCGCAAACGTTTGAATATTATGCAGGCTGGGCAACCAAAATTTATGGCGAGACCAATCCGTCGGACGGCGCCTTCTTCAACTATACCCTGCGTGAACCACTCGGCGTGTGCGGCCTCATCGTGCCATGGAACGGCCCGATCTCCAGCGCCACTTGGAAGCTCGCCCCTGCGCTGGCAACCGGCAATACCTGCATCCTAAAACCCGCCGAGCAGACGCCGTTGACGACCATCCGCCTGGGCGAGCTTATTCTCGAAGCCGGCTTTCCGCCGGGCGTGGTGAATATCGTCACCGGTTTCGGCGAAACCGCGGGTGCTGCGATTTCTGACCATCCTGACATCGATAAAGTTGCCTTTACCGGCTCTACCTCAGTCGGCAAGATGATCGTCCGCGCTGCCGCTGGCAACCTCAAGAAGGTCAGCCTGGAACTTGGCGGCAAATCGCCAAATGTGATTTTCGAGGATGCCGATATCGATAAAGCCGTCGCCGCCAGCGTCGGCGGATTTTGTTTCCTATCAGGGCAGATCTGCGTCGCCGGAACGCGGATTTTCATTCAGGAAAAAATCTACGACAAAGTCGTGCAGCGTCTGGCCGATTATACCGCCAATTTCAAAGTCGGAGATCCGTTCGATCCGGCGACGACCATGGGCCCCGTGGTCTCCGCTGAGCAATTCCAGCGCGTAACGTCTTATTTCGACGTCGCGAAATCCGATGGCGCCCGTGTGGCGGTTGGTGCGGGCACGCTCGGCGATAAAGGTTTTTTCGTCAAACCCACCCTTTACGCGGACGTGACAAACGGGATGCGTATTGCCCAGGAAGAAATCTTCGGCCCGGTCGCCGCCGCAATTCCTTTCAAGGATGAGAATGACGCGGTGTTTCAAGGGAATGATACGATTTACGGCCTTGCGGCAGCCGTTTGGACCAAGGATGTCGGCCGCGCGCATCGCGTGGCGCGCGCGCTGAAGGCGGGAACGGTCTGGGTGAACACCTATCTCAAAGTCGACCCGATCTCCGGGTTTGGCGGCTATAAGCAATCCGGCTCCGGGCGCGAACTGGGACCGCATTCGATCGACGCCTATACGCAGATGAAAACCGTTTATGTGGATGTGACAGGTTAGGCCGGCACTGAAGCCGAAAGCCGTGTTTCAACGATATTTTTAAGTCCAGCCTTGCGGGCGCCTTGGGGAGAAACGGCGGAATGACCAAAATGATGCGTGCGTTGCAGGTTCTGCAAGCCGGGGTAATGCCTGAGATCGTCGAAATTCCAATTCCTGAGCCGGGGCCGGGGCAAGTGCGCCTGCGCACTGCCGGGTCGGGCCTTTGCCATAGCGATCTTTACGTCATTCAGGCCAAACCCTCTTATTTCCCGCTGCCCCTGACCATCGGCCATGAGCCGACGGGATGGGTGGACGCCATCGGCCCCGGCGTGAAATCCGTACACGAGGGCGATGCCTATGCGCTTTATTTTCCATGGGGCTGCGGGCATTGCGCCCGTTGCGCGCATGGCCATGAGAATATCTGCGAGGAACAGTTTATCGGCCCGGGTGCCGGCCATAATGGCGGCATGGCCGATTATATTCTGGTGGACGACCCAAGGCATCTGGTTCCACTCGGCACGCTCGACCCGGTTGCCGTCGCGCCGCTGATGTGCGCCGGACTCACCACCTACCATGCCATCAACGACTCACTGTTAAGGCTGACGCCGGGGTCCGCCGCCGTTCTCATCGGAATCGGTGGGCTCGGCCATATCGCCATTCAAATCCTCAAGGCGATGACATCCGTCAATATCATCGCCGTTGACAATCATCCCGACAAACTCAAACACGCCGCAGAGCTGGGTGCGCATCATACGGTGATTTCGGGCCCGGATACCGCCGCGCAGATTAAAGAAATCACCAACGGTCTGGGGGCAGCGGTCGTGCTCGACATGGTCGGCACGGACGGGACATTGGCATTGGGCGCCAAAGTTCTGGCACGGCGTGGCGAGTTAAAAATCATTGGCGTCGCCGGCGGTACGCTGCCCGTGCGGTTCCATGAAATGGCCCGGGACTCCTCGGTAACCGTACCTTATGCCGGTACATTGCCGGAGTTGTACGAAGTTCTCGAACTCGCAAGATCTGGCTTTATTACGCCGGAAGTTGAAAAAGTATCCTTCGAAAATGTGCTGGAAGCCTATGAGCGCCTGGAACATGGCCGGTTGCGTGGCCGGGCGGTATTGGTTCCCACGCTTTAACAGGGAGCTCCATTTCGATCGGTTTGATTCGCTATCTAAGATGTCCGCGCGAGCCGTACGCAACGACCCGTCTATTTAACGATGACGGTGTCGTTTCGACCCTCTTTCTGATTGCTTTTGGTTAAAATAAAAACAGGTGGAAACCATTATGGATAAGCCAGGAGACGGCCCACCCCACAAAACGGCTAAGCTGGCCGTGCTCATCGCCGGAAATGTGCTGATGACGTTCATGATCAGCTCAGTAATGCCGGCCTCAGGCGCCATCGCCCAGCATTTCAGCGCGATGGGGGCGGTAGACCTCCATGCGCAGATCATCCTCCTCGCCCCCTATATCGCGCTGATCTTTATTGCGCCGCTGATTGGTATTCTGATCAAAACCTACGGACGGCGCGGCCCGTTACTCGCCGCCATGGTATTATATGCGCTTGCAGGGGGCGCAGAATTATTTACCGGTGGATTTTGGTCTCTGGTGGCTGAGCGTGTGCTGCTCGGCGCCGGCGGGGGCGCGATCACCACCATCAGCATGACTCTGGCCGGCGATTATTTCACCGGTGAACGGCGAACCTGGGCTGTGGCGCTGGTCGGCATGGCACCGGCGCCCGGCTCGGTCGCCGTGCTTTTGCTGAGCGGAATTCTGGTGGATTGGGGTGGTTGGCACATGGCGTTTGCCCCGTATTTGCTGGCGATCCCGGTTTTCTTCGCCGCATTTTTCATTATTGACGAACCTTCCGTACCGATTGAGGACGCGATTTCCGGCGGAGCGCTGCCCCCGTTATTCTGGCTCCTCTGTGCAACCACCATTTTCGAAGCTTGTATTTCTGTACTTCCCGCCGTTCAGCTGCCATTTTTACTGCGCGGCATTGGCGTTACCCATGCCACAACGGCTTCTGTTCTGATTGCTCTCTCCTCGTGCATCGCCGTTGCTTCGGGCAGTCTTTATCCGGTGATGCGCCGTTATCTGTCGGTGAATAATATGCTCGTCATGATTTTTGGGATGGCGGCGCTTTCCTATTTCGCCTTCTCTGTTGCCAACAGCGTCGTTTCCATTGGCCTCGCATTGCTGATTATTGGTTTACCCGTTGGACTCATGATTCCGCATTTCTCCGCCGTCACCATCGAACGCGCCAGCGTGGAAGCCCGTGGCCGCGCCGTAGGGCTGATCACCAGCTGCATTTTCATTGGCCAGCTTTCAATCCCGCTTGTCGCCGAACCACTGCGCGGCGCATTGGGGATGAAAGGCATGTTCGCCGCCCTCGCTTTGGTACTGGCCGCCGCCAGTATTCTAGCCGTGGTCGCCCCACAGCTGCGGAAGATCCAGCATGTCCCGGGTTGAGCGCAAGCTAATTGGAGCTCTGGAGTCCGCCAAGCGGCTCAGGCCCGCTTGCGAATATTTGAAAGCCATCTCTGGGTCACTGAAAAACGTCAAATGCTAACACTACAAAATTCGGCCTGAAGCCATGGCAAATTTTGTGCTTATCCACGGAGCAATGCATGGCGGATGGTGTTGGGAACGCGTTGTCCCAATGCTTGAAGCGCATGGCCATGCTGTGTTGGCACCTGATCTGCCTGGCCTCGGTAACGACCACACGGCGGCTAGTGACGTAACGCTTGAAAATTGGGGAAAATTTGTCGCGAATATGCTCCAGCGTGTGTCCGGGCGTACGATTTTGGTCGGCCACAGTCTTGGCGGCATGGCGATCAGCCAGGCGGCGGAATACGCGCCGGATCGCGTTGCGGCCCTGGTCTATCTTAGCGCCGTGATGCTGCGGAATGGCAAATCAGCAGCCGATATTCCAGAAAAAAGAAACGGTTTGCAGCTCAAACCCTCGCCCGACGGCCAATATATGAAGGCCGACCCGAATGCGGCGCTTATGGCCTTTTACGGTGAGACCGAAGACGATTGGCGCAAACGGGCGCTGGAACGGCTCGTTCCCCAGCCGACGGGCATCCTAAGCATGCAATTGGCCCTGAGTTCTGCGCGATACGGCGCCGTAAAGCGGGTTTATATCGAGTGTCTGCGCGACCAGGCCCTCGCTTTGGATGCGCAGAGAGCGATGCAGGCAGATTTGCCTTGTGACGAAAAAATAGAGATTGATACAGATCATTCCCCCTTCTACTCAAGGCCGGAGGAGACATGCGCAAGACTGATCGAAATCGCTTCGAAATATCATTAGAAACGCACGGGTAAGCCGACCGAAATTTCTTCTATGAATATCGGAGCGCCTCGGTGTTCTCGATCGCCCATTGGGAAATCGTTTTAGGCGTGAATGGATACGTATTGCTTAATGATGCAAGATCTACTTCCCAACCCTCATTTTCCAGCCATTGCTGGGTTGCGATTTTCGGCCGTATGTCCGGGTCAAGCCTTTCAGGCGAAACTTGAACGTAATTAATCTTCGCTGACAGCGCGTTGCCAAACGCCGCAGCCACTTCATCAAAATTCGGAGTATCTCCTGTCAGAGTAATCGCCTGTCCATGCCATTTCCGCGGATTCAAAAATGTGAATTTGGTCATTGCCGCGATATCGTCTACTGCAACCATCGCCACGGCCGTACTGGGTTTGAGTGCCATTTCTACCCGCCCCTCAGCCAAGCTGCGCAAATTTCCTTTGGAAAGCAGCATCTCCATGAAAAATACCGGCCTCAGGATCGTTGTCGAATGAAAGCCAAGTGCTGCAATGTGCCGCTCTATTTTTCCCTTGCTTTCAAAATGCGGAACGCCGGTCGGCAGATCGGCCGCGGCAACTGAGCTATAAACGAACTGCGTTACGCCAGCCTCGCGCGCGATATCAGCGAGCCGAACGCCATGCACAATCTCGCGTTCCGTACCAGATTCATACGGCGTCTGCATGGCGAAGACGCCAGAGACATGCGCCAATGCGTTGCGTAGAGAGCGTGCATCGTCAAAATCGCCCTGCACAATTTCGGCGCCCATCGCCGCCAAAATTTGGGCCGCTTGGCTGCCGGTATTCCGGGTCATCACCCGGACTCGAAATGCTTCACGCAATAACTGTCGCGCGACCGCACCACCTTGCCGCCCCGTCGCCCCAGTCACAAGAACCAGACGAGAATGCGGATTACCCATACCAATCATCAGCCCCACCTATCATCAACCATCCTTTCTTCATTCATTATTCGATGAGAAAAAATGGTGGTGCCATATTCTTCATGCTTCTCAATATCTGCTAACAACACGAAAACGACATTTATTCTACGACATATCGCCGGGATAGCTGTTTTACCAAGGATATTTGCGGATGCCAGACGGATTTAATTTAGATTCGAGTCAAATTGTTGACGCTGATCTGTTCGGTCAGGTCAAGCGCAAACCGGAAGCCTATATGGAGCGCTGGTCAACGCGGTCGCCATTCTATGTGATGGTCGCCGGCCTGCCCCAAGCGGTTCTCACACGGTATCAGGACCAGAAA
>Ga0116227_10003335_pt1 | contig 35775 bp, 31 predicted proteins | sample S1TSphgellanicum_FD_89693 | JGI IMG/M metagenome (GOLD analysis project Ga0116227, IMG submission 89693) | Host-associated microbial communities from peat moss isolated from Minnesota, USA - S1T2_Fb - Sphagnum magellanicum MG | ecosystem: Host-associated > Plants > Peat moss > Unclassified...
AATTTTTTTTATCACATTACAAAGGATGCAAGTGTCCTCCATCTTAAATTGTGCGATAACCATAGGCTTAGATATTTCCCGACTTCCACCCCTTCAAGACATACCTCCCATCATTACAACTGATCTATTGCAAGTCGTCGATTTTTTACATATGAATATGATTGACCTACCAAAGGTGGTTAGTTATGGACATGGAGAGATTTTCACACCTACTTTGAGCCTACTTGACATCATGTCATTTCTCCCTTTTTAAAAAATTTACTCCTTTATACATTTTCCTAATCTACGATGTGTTTTTAATAAAATTTTACATGATGTAAATAAAATTATGTTCTATGAAAAACCTTGTTAGAAATTTTGTTTTTAAATGGTAGGTTGGTAGTTTAAGTAGTTAGGTGGTTCAGGTAGGAGAGTAAGTAAATAGGGAACAATTTTTTTATTTTTCAAATTTTTTTATGGAGCCAAAATGGCAAGCATACTAGGCAAATTTAGATAATTTTGCCAAGTTGGCAACATTATTTTAAGAAACTCTTTAAACTATAACTAATAGTCATAAAGGTGATGACACTCACCTCAAAAAAAGAAATTCCATCACTTTTAGGTGATTTTAAATGAAAAACTGTTTTCCCCCTTTTGAATTAATAGCCAAGGGTTTTTTAAAAATAGAAATCTCACATTAATTCATTAGGAAAAAAAATTGACAAGAAAGTTGATGAGGCATGTAGGTAGGTAGGTAGCCTAGGTAAGCAAACATAATAGGTAGGTTGGGGGCTTACATTGGAAAGTAGGTAGTGTAAATAAATTGGTATGTTGAGGGCTTTTCAAAAAAAAGGGTAACCTATGTAAGTAAGTAGATAGGTTGGGGGCCTAGTAGGCAAGTAAGTTGGTAGGTATGTTAGAAGCCTAGGCAGGAAGGTAGGTAGCCTAAGTACATGTGTAGGTGTAAGTAGGTTAGGGGTGTAAATAAGAAGCTAGATACCCAAGGCAGGCAAATAGGTTGGTAAGTAGGTAGGTGAGTACACTAGGTAGATGGGTACATAGCCTAGCTAAGTCCTTAACTTTAGGTAGGTAGACCCCTTAGGTAGGCAAGGTGTGTAGTGAATGTAAGCGCAGATGAAATCTAACCCTCCTATCATTTCTTCTATGGAGTTTGGGTGCCAGTTTGTGGGACTTTAAGAATGCCTGCAAAGTTGGGTAGAAATGCCAAAAACAAGGATGAGAGCTCAGAGAAGGCACAGCAGACAAGACTAAGGTGTCACTTTATGGATATCTTAGTATGATTGCCGGCTTGATATTCCTACAAAACTACAAAAAGTCAAGCGAGTGTACTCTCTAGACATCACTTGGTATTCAATCACGGGAACGAAACAGTAAAAAAGTGAATGAATGATTGATTGACTTGAGTCAATATGATTTCAACTCTCAACATAACTTGGCGAGCCAAGAGGAGCATTTACTGAAGTGAAGCAACACGAGCGAAGTACAAATGCCAACAAAATGTTTTGAGCGATTAGACATTAGACGCCCTATTAACTGAATTTGAATTCAAATTTCAATCCATTTGGGTGGTAGTTTGTAGCCTTCAGGGGACTGAAACTGGAGACAATGGCAAAAAGGTATCCCCAAAAATGGGTTTTTTTTATAAAAAAAACATTATACATTGTACCCACCACCAATTGGCTTGATAGATACCAGAGTTGTGCGAGGATTTAGAATCAGCTATAGGTACCCTCCGGTTATCATCTCGGGTATATACTCACTTGACCCCAACAGGGGTGAATTGTTTTTAAAAAAACTGGTTTTGGCATAGAAGCTTGATTCTCAAACAAAAAAAAACACCTTCAAATTTTCAAAAACCCACCTTTTTAACTGCCAGTTTCTTTGGGCTAGTTCTTTCATGAAAACTCTCAGTTCTTTGATGTTTCTGAAATAGCTAATGACCGACAGCTCTCTAATTCTGATTTTTCCTTCAAAAACTGGAACCAGTGATTCTTTGATTCTGAAAGATTTAAAAGAACCAAAACCACTGGTTATTTTTAAAATCAAATAACCGCACAACATTGATAGATACCTGAGGATGGGTGAAAATAAAGGGTGGGCAACAAACATATTTTGAACAAAATAGGAAATTAGAATTGCAATTCTACATAGGGATTGAAAAGTACCATTCTCTCATTGTACTTATTCAAAGTAGTTAGAGCAGATCCACGTACGTACATTATGTATGTGGGGTCTACGAATGTTCACCATATCCAAAATGGTGTGCAAGTTATTTCCCTTTCTCATTAATAGACGAGAAATCTTGGAGAGTGTCAAGTGAGGATAAATTAAATATCACCACATGAAAACTGATCATTATGACTTACCAATTGCATTAACTTTGTTGGCCCTTTAAGATAGCACTACATTGTGTGCATATTTACAAGTAGAAACTCAATTTCACATTACTTAAGCATTTTGGGTGTATTTTTGCAGTGTGGTGAGCAAGATATTTGAAAACATTTGGAATTTTTCTTTAGTTTTTTTTAAAAAGTGCTAAAATTCTGGAAAATTTCCCCAAACTTTCAAAACCACAAAATTGAAAAACAAAAACCTGTTTTTATGTGCTTTATACATGAACTTGACAGGCCACAGTGAACCAGCACCCACCAGCGCGCCGCAAAGGATGGATGGTAACTAAGTTGTCAGGAAACAGTTTTCTGTTGGGTTTCAGTTCACTAGTTGACCATAGTGGCTAGCTCAGTTGCTTTTTTTTAACTACCTATTTACTAACAACCCACAAGCAGGTTGTTAGTTAGTAGGTAGGTAGTAAAAACAGGCCTTACCTATGTATAAACCATCTACTTACCTAATAATAACCTATTTTCCTACCTATCTACCTACATATGAGACCTATTTCTTACAAAATTGGTTACCAAGGTGAAACCAAATACTAACTCAGTTGAGGTTCATCCAGAACTGAGTTATAATGGGCATCCATCCAGTGGATGGTGCACTGGTGGGTGCTGGTTCAATGTGGCTGAACTTGACATACATTAATGATAGCAGGGCTTAGTTTTGTATTGTTCATGGCAACTGACAACACCTCTTCTTTGGAACTAAATTGAAAGGATGAGGAGGTTGAGAGTTGTCAGCTCACAACAGATATGGAAGTACCCATTTCAATCAGTATGATGCCCAATGTCTGAATTAATCTTAAAGGGTATGGTTTCCGGATAGGAGAAAAAGCTAGTCATCATGTTCTTATAATATTCTCAATCACTTAGTTGACTTCAAGTGAAAAAAGTGTTTGCAAATTTCTTTACCAAAGTGCAAAACTGACCACAAAATATTAGGACACTAAATGGTAGGTATAATGCAAGCAGCCAGATTGAACTATCAGCCACCAGAGCATAGTTCTTCTGGGGGAAGTGTGTAATGTGCTGATTTTGGTCCTGAGCCAGTTGAGGCAAATTTGTCAAAGAATTCCAAATTCCGCCCTCTCTGGCATGAAAGGCAGGTGCAAAATTGGCCACCGGCATAGTCAGCAAGGCAGTCCAATTTGGCCATATTAAGGAGGCTTCAAAGGCGAACATAGTTTTGGTGATCACTCATTAAGGAGCTGGTCACAATAGCCATACCATGGCAACTGCAGTCTCTCCCAATAGCCAGGGGCCACCCTTCTGCAACACCCATGGGACTTTTTTTTTCTTTTTGTTTTTTTGTTGTTTTTCACACCTAGGTAGGACACATCCATGGCAGTGAAAACCACTTTCAATTCACAGCCCTTCATTTCAAGGCCATGGGGTTTATAAAATTTATAAATCAAAGAAAATCCCATGAGTGTTGTGGAAGGATGATGACCTGGCTATTGGTGGAGGGACAGCAGCTACCATGTCTATTGCCAGTGAGCGCACTAACTCCTAAACAGCGGAGTGGACCAAATTGGTCCACTTTTGCATTTCCATAATCTTTAGGGGTTAATGACTGATGAGCGCTCTAACCCCTAAACAGCGGGGTGGACCAAATTGACTAATAACCATCAGTTATGCATAATAAGGGTAGGTTTTCAAATGATCAGTTGAAAACCACCAGTTATAAATCAATTATACGGTTTCTTTTAATTCTATAATTTTTCTGTTTTTGATTTATTGTTATAGCACTAAATTGTTTTTGATAACCTACCTTGATGATAATGAAGTCATCAAGTAGGTGATTAGATTTTGAAATTTCAACACCAATGAGTTCTGAATTTAATCAACTATTTAAAAAATCAATAACCAGCAGGTAGGTTATTAGTAACTGGGTTATAATAGACAGCTTGATAATTGGGTCAAAGCTCACTTAACTTGCCAACAATGGTCTCGTATATCTCTAGAGAACATCCGTCTGGATGAAATCATCAGCACTGGGTGGATCCAGGGTAAGTATTTTTGCATGCAAGCAGCTGGCATCAATTGAGTTGAATAAGCTTGAGCACAATTGATGGATTATCACAAGGTTTGTCCTTGAGATTTGTCTCTGGTAGCTTGATTTGGAAACTTGAGAGCTTTTGTCAGGCAGTCCTTTGGACAGTGCTCTGGTGGTAAGTAAGGACCCTGGAAGGAGTCTGGAGTCTGGACTGTGCTCCTTCTTCAGCAGAGAAGCACCACAGCAGGCTTCAGACCCCACAACTGAAATGAAAATTGCCATTTTGTTTTGCTTACCATGCACAGATCAAAATATTCCACTGACATTGCAAAAATATTCAACTGCACACAAGCCCTAAAATGCTTGCAGAAATCTCTCCATTCAATTCTCTTCATCTCAATAGTGGGAATTGGACCCACAACCCAGAATGGGACAACACTGGTTGTAACTGGTTGTAACCCTCAACCCAGAATGGGACAACACTGGTTGTAACTGGTTGTAACCCTCAACCCAGAATGGGACAACACTGGTTGTAACTGGTTGTAACCCTTAGATCTTTTGTTTTGTACTCATGTCAAGTGTTCTCCAGAGCAAGGTAATGAAAAGTAGCCTATCAAGTATCAATTTGGCTCAGAATGAATTATAAATCCTACTGCCTTGGTACTAAATTTGTAGATAACCTGTGAAGATGTATTACCACTTTGAAGAAAAATTGCAGGACCTTGGCATCTGGCCTTGGGGAGCATTAGTTTGGGAACGGCCTAGCCCTCGGCTGTTACCCTACACTAAAACACGTTTTCTGGAGTGGATGATTTGACAGAAATGCATGCAAATGACAAGTATATGAACTCCATTTTGCTGTCATGAACACAATGATGTAGTTAATTAAGTAATTATCAACTGATTGAGATGACTCTTGCATTATTTACTGTACTAAATTGAAAGGCTGGATCACTTTGAATCAGGCCTGCCCACTCTGATGAAATGTTATGAAAAGTTGTCTGAGATCACTTATTAGTGAAGAGAGATAGAGGTTTATAATTTATAATAATGTTCTGATCATCTGAATGTAAGAAAGTTCTCATGTGTATTATGAACAAGCCTGAAAATCTGATGGAAAGCATGTAATAAATTATTGCTGCCGTTGACTGTAAAAACACAAATTACAAAACAGCAAGTCCATGAGATTTCAAAAATGTTTTCTATTAGCAGTTTTGGGAGGGGCCATTGATTTATCTTCGTAATTTTGTTTATAGTCCAGTTTCTAAGCATTGTGATCCAGATTCCAGACATCAAACCAGGCATTATAGGCAGTTTTCCGGAGATAATTTTCTCAGATTCTGCAGCATGCCCATGAGTTTTCACAGTAGTTCCCCTGCTTTTGCCATATTAGGGAGCAAGCAGTGCAAGGGTACTGGCGAGCTAGGAGCCAGAATCAGCTGAACCCTGCCTATTCCATGACAGAATCATGAGGGGAAAAAATTCTAGGGAGCCTGAGAGGAGAACAGCAAAATCTGTCACCTACATATTACCAACATGAGCTGATTCTGTCATATTAAATCACACTGAAAAACAGCCATTACTATCCCGTGACTCTAACACTACATAATGGGCTAGGTACTGCTGATTCTGGCACTTATGGCGACCATGAGTTTACCCTAAAATCAGCACCCATTGTGACAATGACCTGGCCTTAACAGGCTCACTTAAGGGCTCGACAGGAACCAGAATCAGCAGTACCTGGCCTGTTACGTAGTACACAATCAGAATTGTCGGGTTTCTTTACCAACACCACTGGTTTCATGGATATGCGCATTGCATATTTCATTGCATATTTCAACCCAATTATGTGTACTTCATTAATGACAATTTGTGTAATATGTTAACAAGTCATTTGATATGGTGGGGAGCACACAATCAAGAGCACTAATCCTGTAAAAGTACTCTTGGACAGAGTGAACCAGCACCAACCAGCACACCATCCTGGAGGATGAATGGTGTATGGACAGGAAACAATTTTTCATTATATTCCTATCCCATAGCTAACTGGAGTGGTTAACTATGTACCAACCATCCACATGCATCTACATACCTCTGTGTGGGGTCTTCGAAAATGGGTTGTCTTATTGTTGTTAGGAAAAATACTTGTTTTATTCTGGGATTATAAGTCTTCCCAAATTATGAACTATAGTTTCAGATGGGAACTGAAATTAGCTTTAAACATTCGCAAATTTGTACAATGTTTAACATGTGTTTTGGACTCTTTTACTACATCAAACTTTTTTGGGGGTAAGTATTGATGTTTCTAAAAGCATTAAGTGTTGTGACCATAAATAAAATCATGACGACACAAACCTAAAATGAGTCATGAGGAATTGACCTCATGATTATCACACATTGGTACAAAGGATTAAAATGTGATACCAAAATGCGTATCCTCCTTACATTCTAGTAAAGCATTTTACAAATTGGCCTCTTGGCTCTAGATTTGTCACCTTTTTTTTTTTGGGGTGATTTTAGTTCTTTTCTATATTTTGGGTTTTTTAAAGGTTGTGAATTTTATTTGATTTTCATTTATAAGATTCATTAAATTTAATTTTATCAATTTTTTTAAAATGTTAACTCATTAGTGATATGTTTTGTCAATTAGTTCTTTAAATTGCAAAAGTTACATTGGTTTTAACATGTTTTTGAAATGTTTAAACTTTTCATTTTTTTGCAATATTGCTTCCTTTTGTTCATCCTCATCAACTTCTAAAAGAACATCATCATTCACAACAATTTTGATTATTTTGCATTCAATTGGAAAAGTTCTTTTACCTATGAAACCTCCATCATTTTGCAAATCAACTTATGTTAAGATATGAATGTTATGAAAAATCAAAATTAATTGGTAAGACAATGCACTCATGTTTAACTTACTTGCATGTGGGAAGATGAATACTTATTCTTTGTCATGGCATCTTAAGGAACGCTCCATAAACAATAGATTGTTTCCCAACAACATGACAATTACCATTTTAAATTGTCAACTTTCAACAACCTTGAAATGCCTTTCCTCATTTGTCATGGTCAATGATCCAACAAAATGAATAGGAATGTTTGTACCCTGATTATTTAATGTCACATGTCCTTTTATGTGAAAGTGTAGCATGTTGTAAAACAAAGACAAAATATCACAAGAAGGTTACCTATGTTGTATAAATATGGCAATGTATTAATGGTGTAAATCATGAATTAATATGATGTCTCAATGCACTTGATTTATGCCCATTTCATGTTAAACATTGTTGCCTTCACATCACTACTTTCATTACTCTTGTCTTGCTCAAGCAATTAATTACATTGAAATATCTTTGTAATGTTGTTTGAAAACTTAAATGATGTTTACATCTATTGGACCTACACAATTGATGTCATGATTACTAGGAAAAATAAAAAAGTGTTGTGACTAAATTTTATATTTTAAAGTATCACAATTCAAGCTCCTTACATGAACACTTATGGTTAATTGTATTGTTTAGCAAGAAAAAAATATACCTTTTCATTCATACCATCTTCATGTTAAACTGCTAATCCCACTACAAAAAATCAATGACCATTCATCATCATAAGCTATGAATTGCTCAACAAATTGATAAATAAAATCAATATTGTGTGTGATATTACAATGATTTAACCATTATGCACATCTAGTTGCAAACAAATCAACACAACCTAGTGCAAATTAACCATCAATTCCTTCACATGTTTTAAAATTATATATTTACTTAACTTTGAAAATGTGTGATGTATTTACATAAGAAAGGTTTTGATATATAATTGCAACATTTGAATAAATTTACAATAAGATTTAATATATAATATATAATACCCAAAGTTGATTTTCAAATGATGTTATAAATATTGTTTAAGTGACACTTTCAAGCAATCCCAATATGTTATTCCCAAATTGGCATTTAAACAACATTGACTTAAGTAGTAAGGATTACCTATGGGGGCACATTTGGCTCATGTTATTATGGCCACACGCCTTTTATGGTCATCCATGTTTTTCCATTTCATAAATTATGTGTGATTGAAATGGTAACCCCACTATCAAACCCAAAAGTTCTTTAAATTATGCGGAATCATTCTTGACCAACATTATCCCATATTTTGAGTTTTATGTGCTTATTATCCAATTTAATGGTTTTGATTTTGAAATCAATCCCACAACAAAAACAAATAGAAAGTTGGAAAAGCTAATTTTTCCAATCTAGCCTTCAATTGTGGACGACTTTCAATTCTTAAGTTTTTCCATCATGTATTTAATATGAAAGAAGTCACAATGAAAGGACACAATTTAAGTTTCTTGTCTTTGTCACTATGGATGTACATCCCTCAAGTTTGATAGCAAATGTGTGGGCAAGTTGCGAAGGCCTACATGTTATCAAGGGTATGACAAAGATTTAATAAATGTAAATACCAATAGGAAATATATGATAAACATAAACATGATAGGAAATAATGAGTAAACTCTAAATTTGTTGTGTTTTTAAACTATAATAACAAAGATTTAATAACAAATTTTGATTATCAAGAATATCCAAAATTTGGGAAATAATGAAATAGTAAGTACTTAAATGAATAAGTGGGTGCAATCTGAAAATTAGTTTGAATGGTTTGGAACAACAAATTATATGTGAATTAAATGCAATTCTATGCATAATCTATAATGTTTGTTAGTAGGCAAATAGCAAATGAGAGTAAAATTTGGCCTATCACTACCCAATGGTGGTGATGAAACTTGTGCAAAAATCATTAGAAAATCATAGTCTAAGAAAATAATTGATCCCAACACTTACTAGAGGTTAGACACACAATTAATTTGGAAAATCTCCAAATTCAATAAGCAAACCCTATGAGCAAGGAAAACAAAAGTTTAAAGCACTATAAATAATGGACAACTGAGAAATTATGAAGCTTGCAACAAACTCTTGTAAACAACACCTACCAAACGTCAAACATGGTTAATTTAAAAAGTCTCAAATTGCATTAAACATACCATATTTTTAAAAAAGAAAAAATTCTAAAGAACTTTAAATAATGGAAAATTAATATGATAGTTTGCATCTAGTGAATTTATGCAAACAAGTTCAATACTAAAAACATCAACCCACAAAAACATACCTAGTGATGAAAACACATAACAAGCATCATATTAAATTGTCCATACACTATTATAAATTGCAACCTAGGTCATTATACATTCCACCAAATTTTCATTGTATTTTTAAAAAACCAATAAAGTGGTTTAGACCACATGTATAATGGATTGGATTGTGGTTTAGGTCATGTGGCAATAGGTCCACACATTTTTCACCCAACCACCCCTAGATTTAATGGTTGTTTGATGATTTAATCCATTATATAGTTGGTTTGTAAATGTATAGACATGGTTTAATGTTATGTTACCACATGTTTGGCCTAGGTTAAGTACCATAACCTAGGCTAATTACCCTAGGCTTGGTAATCTAAGCTAGATATGTTAAGTTATATAGGCAAAAAATGAACCTAGGATAAAGGTAGATGCAAGCTATGGTGGCTCACTATTGTAACAAAACAATGTTTTTTCCTTGGGTACCATTTATCAAATGCATGTGGTAATTAATATATATTCATAAATTTACTAATTGGGACTTGGATCTAAATTAATAATTTCATTATGAAAAGAATTGTGTGGTTATTTATTGATAAAAAATTCATCGGTTAATAGTAATGGAGTTTTGAAATTGAAAAATATGGACTAGTTGTTTGATTGGAATATCACAAAATGGAAAATATTATATTGATTCACATTTCAAATTTATTATTGTGACTCAATACATAATGTAATAAAAAATGATAAATTCATATGAGGAATCTTTTCTTTGAAAACCTTAACTGATAAATAGTTAAGGACTTTTGAATGGTTAAAATTTTACCATATTTTCATAAGTCCATACGAGTTGCAATTTTTGTTTGTTTTTCAAATTTTTTGTCTCAAAAACATATTTAAATTTTTTTTTAGATGGGGTATTATTCCTATGGATTTTTTGGTTTTTCCTTTTAGGACTTCGAAATTTAAAAATGACATCAACTACATTAAATAAAAGTTTTCACATAGATTTGGGAAGATTTGTAAGTGATTGAACATGTATTATTAAAAAATTAAAATAATAACATTTTAAAAAATAACAACCATGATCATTTGAATCATTTTAAATAATCTTGTATGGACTTGTAGGGAGTGTAATATTTATCGATATTGAACCACCATAGCTTGCATTTACCCATAAGAACCTTGACTTAGTGAAACTAGACAACCTAGTAGCTTGTTACGACTAGTTTGCAAGTGTGAGAATTTGAACCCTTCAACTTCACATTGAGGGTTCAAGTCTTGAATTATTGCACAAATTTTTTAATGCAATAATAGGTGTCACCATATTATTATAAACATTTTTAATTTGTTTAGCCTAGGTTAACATAAATTAATATATTAAGCTATCTTAGACTTAAACTTATGTTAATATAACTATGCCTACCTAAGTTGACCTAGGCATGGGCCTATTTAGTTTAACCCATAGTAACCTATGTAGACCTATATATGTAGAACTAGGTTAACCTAGCTATGTATGTATGATTTAATTTATACATACAACTTAGCCTAGCCTAAAAGCCTACATATAACCTAACATAATGACCTATGTACAACCTAACCTAACCTTCATATGACTTAAGTAGGTCAAGTTTGTAATCTATGTATGACCTACGTATGACCTATCGAGTATACATATGACCTAGGTATAAGGGTGTACCTAGGTATACCTATGTACACCTATGCATAACCTAGGTGTACTTATGTGTATCTAAGTCTGACCTAAGTGTAGTTATGCATACTTAAGCATATTCAAACATACATATGTATATTAAACACAAATTATGTACTATGACACATCATCAATTGATGTTGCTTTGTATTGTTTGATTTAATGTTTTAATGATATGGCTTCATATAATGGAATTGTTGATGGTGTCTTGCACCAAATTTCCTATTGGATGGAATGTTTTAGTGGTTTAAGATGTAGCTTTTTAATAGTGATTGCAACATTATATGTTTATGACTCGTGAAAACTTCTCCATATGTTATGATCTATGTAAGCCAAATAGAGTTGAGGACATGACCTAATGATTAAAAAAAAAAACTACACATTTGATAACATATCAATAAATAGGAGATTGAAGAAACCACCCCAAAAACAAACAAAACAAATTAAGGAATTCTTTACATAATAATGAAATTCACATACATGTTTAAAAACCTTCAACAACATGTTTGGTAGCAACCAAGTATCATAACATTTTAAGTTGGCAATTTTTATTTTTCTTTTGGAATTTTTTCTCTATTGGGAAAACATTTGATAAACATTTAAGAAAAAAATTGAAAAATAACCTTTATTCTTTAAAGGAATAATTAGCTCACCATGTGAAGTATGAAAAATTCATTTGAGAGCTACATAACTTTCAAAAACCTATAAAATTGATATTGACTATTTGAAATGTAACATAATCTAAAAAAATTGAATCCATATGAAGTATACAAATTGCATTTACACATGCATATTCTAGTTTTAAATCTTTTTTTACCATACCTTTTTTATGGAGAATATATATAAATTGTAATTATTTCTAAGATTCTAACATTGAATTTCATGATTGTCTAATATTTGTTGATTTTTGAATGAAGCTAAATATGTTACCATAATGATGAAATTTCATGTCATCAAATCATCTTCTGCTCCATGGCAAGTTTTTTTGGTTGTTGATCATTAGTGAAATACTAACCAAAATTCCAATTGATCAACACCAAATATTTGTCATTATTGGCTTGGTTTTGCCAATGATGAACAACCAAATGTTATTGGCAAAATATTAGTTCACCTTTCAAACCAATTAAAAATTGGGCATAATTTTGACATTTGTTATGTTGTACTTGACCATAGATATCAAATCATCTTCGTAGTTTATTGTTGACTCTTTGTGGACATTTATATTTGCAACAATTGTCAAACATATTGCATACATTAATGCCTGATTAAACATTTTAAAACATTTCTTCCATTTGTTGATTCACCACTTTACATGTTTCCTAAACAACCTGCACAAAGTTTGGCTAAACCTTAACACTTATGACAAGAGTTCCATATCGACAATAAATACTTTCACATCCTTCCAACATACCTATCTTTAGAATTTGTAATTTATTTGAATACAAATCAAGAAAAATAATGCAACAAACCAAATGGAAAGTGAAAAAACTAAAGTTTGTGGGAAACAAATCAAGATTATCCCACAACCTCATAGAGCATTGATGCATTTGTATTCAACTTCACAACAAGAGGACAATGAAAACATGTAGTTTGTTAGAAAAGGTAATAATTACAAACCCAAAAAAAGAAAGTGACTGTGCAACTCACTTGTAAGTTCAATATCTCTCAACTATATTTTATCTATTTAAACTAAAAATAAGCAATTACAACATGTACTGTTGTCATTTTCACTACCCAAATCCAAATTTTTTACTTTTAATTGGTTTTAATGCAAAAGGACTAGTTGATTAAAACACTTTTAACAAAATCATGTTTCGTCATTTTAGAATGTCATAGGTTGCATCAAGGAATTTCATAATTAGAAGTTGATTTATGAGGTCCCAACATTTTTTTAATACATATATTAAGATTCCAACCATGTGACATCCAATGATCATAACCAAATCTCATCCATCATTGTAGCCACATGTCACTTGTATTATTTTTTCAAATACACATATGTATGTTTATGTGTACATATACATACACACATCCACATTTGAATTCACAACCTCATGAAAGGAGGTGCCAACAACTTAATCGTCAAACAACACAACTTCATTTGAGCACAAAAGGGAAAATATTGGCTTTAACATGTTCAATGAGAATTTTTGTAAAAATTCAAACTTCGACATACATTTTATTTATCAAATTTTATTCAAACAAAACAAATAAATCCATCATCTTGAAACTTGTTCAAAGATCTATTTTAAAAAATTATTATAATTAGAAATATTGATAAATAAGGTGTTAAAAAAATGTTAAACATATTATATTTTGAAAAATAAAATTTAATATTTTTACATGAATTGTTTTGGAATTAATATGCAATCTTTGAAAGGTGATTCAATTCAATGTGAAATTCAAGACAAGTTTTACTAAAGCTTTGACAATGTAATTTTGGTTATATAACATATTGCATGAATAGAAAAAAAATGAAATTTAAAACTCCAGCTTGAACCCAAAAACAGTGATAACATCCATTTTTTTACTTAAAATTCTGAAGTTATTAGAAACATAATAGATAAAATTTGAAAAATTTACAATAATATTTGGTGATGTAAGATTTATAATGATCCATTTTAAAATTCACTTATTTATTTACAATTTTTAATAGTGTATTTATAACATTTTAAAATTTCTCTCCCAATGGGAATATTTAAACATAATAATAATAATAATAATAATAATAATAATAATAATAATAAAATGATTTAAAATAATTGTGAAATTTCTAGTTGGTTGTCATATTTTTGTGGTAGTGGCAAATGTAAAAACATTTTCCCCCAAAATGTTTTAAAGTTTATGTAATATGCACAAATTTACATAAACTTCCAACTTGTTAATTTATGGTCATTCAAGAAGTTTACATTGAAAACATGTATTAAAATAACGTGTATGATATGTGCATGAGTTTATGTTAATAAAAATATTCATGCAAAAAAATTATAAACATTTACAAAACATGGAAATTATAAATTTACTAGTAATATTTTGCAATTTTTTTTTGGGTTTACAATTGGATTTTTGATTATATCATATTAAAATGACTATGATCAAAGAGTTGTGCCAAACAAATTGCAAGAACATGTAGTTGTTTTGGACATGACACTATAATCCATTGTATTGAATTGTTTCATATAGTCACAAACATAAACTTGTTTAGTTCAAATTTTGCACATCATCATATAATTATACAATAGATAATTGACACAAAAATGGAATGATATAATTGATTATTATGTTGGTGTCAAAACCATGGGAAGACATTGTTACCGTGTCATATCGATAATAAGAACAATTTGTTATGAATGAATATACACACACATGTAATAATGTTATTAATGAATAAGATATGAAGAGAAATCATTAGAAAATTTTTGTGGTTTGAGAATGAGGCCTTTTGTAACCTTGTTGAATTATTAAAAAAAATTGAGGTTGTAATTTCCTTGTTAGTGAACAAGATAGCGAACATTGTGACATCCCGCATTTGTTTCCAACAACTAGTGCAAAGTCTTACTATCCGTGCACATAAATCTACAATTAATCAAATTATAGTAAAATTAAACATCTAGTTGCATCGGACTTGTGATTTGCAAATAACCTAATGACCATGAGAGATTTAGCCCTTTTCCATGCCTTAGAAATTGGTGAAGCAATGCAACAACTGCTTGTGTTATAACCATCCTTGACTTTGTGCTTGGGAGTCCAATGAAGGCTTGACAACTAGATCAATAATGAGATTGAACCCAATTTAAGTTCTTCATCAAATTTTTTATCCCTTTTTTCAAGGCTTGGATTTTTGCTTCAATTATCTTGTTTTTTTAAAGAATTTTTATAAGAAGTTTTTTATTAGGCCCCTTTACTTGTTGGCAAGGGCCTTGATCTTTTTTGCAACTTGGTCTACTTAATTGACAATGTTGTTGCTATTGTTATTTTCTTGCAAAATTTATGCAAACAAAAATTACAATGGCACAAAAGAAACTAAAAACTCAATGCCTTTTTCTCTTTTATTTATTTTGTTTTGAATCAACAAGAAATTTGATTTAATCAATGATTAATTTTTTTCAAAATGGACAAAATGTTGTTGTTCAATTCACATTTCTAAACTTTGCTTCTAAACGTTGGGTGTTGTCGCAAGAATTAGGGTGGAGGATGCAAATGAAGGTGGATGAGACTTTTATTTTGCATCTAGTGAAAGTTCAAAGAGCTAGGAGATGTAGGAAGCCTAAATCATATGAATTGAGGGGTACTTATTTTGTTTGAATCATTTGATGTAACACCCCTACAAGAGATGAATTCATTGTTTTTTTCATGTTGTGCTTATGAAGCATTGCTATACATTGCAAAACATTTTGATGTGTGAGACACACTCAATTCTTCACTATTCTGGTTCCATATTTAACAAACTCTAACATGCCAACTTCCATCATTCCCCCATTAACATTATGATGCACAAATTGAAAATGATCTTCATCAATATCTTTCATTCAATAGCCAACCATACTAACAAATGTATAAAAACAAGTGTTTCATAATTGCTTGTAGTGCATGACATGCTCATCTAGTGCTTTCTTTGGATCATCCCACCCCAACTCTTCATTGAGAACTTTGTTCAATATTTTCAAACTTGAAATATGGAACTTAACAACCATTTGTGTATGAAGACATGAAAAAGTCTCACCCCTTTCTAATGCACAAAGCCCAACTACACACTCTTTTTTTTATGAACACTTACATCTTCAACAATAAATTAAGACTACATTAAACCCTCCCACAATAATAGTCACAAAAGCTTCCAACAAGTTTTTTAAATCTTTCACTAAGGAAGCCCTTGCTTCTCTTCCAACATCGTTTAAATGTCCCATCTTGTACAAAACAAACAACCCAAAACAAAGTTGCAACCCCCACCCGCTGGCCTTTTCATCCCTCGCCCTACTTATGCATGTAGAAAGTGATTGTCCACTCTCCATGTGAATAGTGGACAATCACTTTGCATGTTGCACAATATTTTTTTCCTTTCCCTCCCCCTATCACAAAGGAAAACCCCACACACAAACTTAAAAAAATCTTTTCCCCTCTTTTTTCATCCCCTTACAAAAGCACAATGGACTATTCTTTTGGGGTCTCTACTTGATCTAACCATTGTTCAAATCCACATGCCCATGATGCAAATGATGAAAACCATTCTGTTCTGGAACATGCCGGTTACTAGCCATTGTGCCTTTTTTCTGCCCATTCAAATTTTTTGGCATGCCTTTGCTGGGTTTGCGCAAATCCCGCATATGCACCTCACCAGGCACACAATTGCATGTACCCATCACATACCAGAATACATTTTTGTTCACCCAAGTGTACTTTCGCCCTTGTAAGATCCGTATTAGTACCAAGACTTACTATTGTTGTATATGGTTCTCTCTATCAATGTGCTATCTTGCTGGTGGAATCTACAGATTGTCATGTGTGCAGCACATTTCCACATGCTCAAGGTACCTCCTCATCTTCAAGGTGGCCACTGATCTGGATTCTTCACCATGGATTAAGAAGGTGCCTGGACTCTGATGACCTTAGAGTAACAATTCTAGAAATGCCGGTTGCTTTTGTTCCTGACTCAAGTTTTGCAGCTGGCCAATAGCAGGAAATATTGTGTTGTGCACTTCGCGTTGAAAAGATACAGAATATCGCGCCACTTGCTGTTATTGTTCAGTACTCTTTTGATTTGGTTATCTGAATTGGCAGGTCCCTGTGGTGGGTGCTTTTTCCCATACCTTGCTTTGTCCCAAAAACTCTCAAAAATAAAGTACAAACATGTACTCCTACATTTTGGATGAAGAATAAGCATTATAATCTCAAAAGGAATCTGGGTTTATGGTTAAAAATTTGTTTTCTCTCATTTTCTCTTAATTGGAATCATCTTGAACCACCACAACCCAGTGATCGCTTGGACTCATGTGCACCATTCCACATTTGAGTACAATCCAAGCAACTGATCTCATTGCAGCAGAATTAGTTTTCGTGATCCATGGTGAGGTCAATTCAAAACATGTTTCATGTCGTTGTGAATTCTGCTGCCAAATGCAGACACAGAACTCCATAAGCAAATTGCTGAAATTGTAAGCATTGTTTCAAAAGCACAGCAGATGTGTTAGTACTTACTTCCAACAGCGGAAGTCTTTTTTGCAAGCAAGTTGTGCGACTTCTGTTATGCAGGCTGGACAGCTATTCTTCAATCCAGAATGAGGCACTCTTTTGTATCCATTCAGAAAAACAATCAAAATCACCTTACCAGCAAAACTCCCCTTTCTTACATCTAAACATGACTGAAAATTTCCACAACCCACCATCACCACCAAATCCCCAAAAGTCTTGGAGGTGAAAACCTTAAACCTTAGACCCACCATCACCACCAAAGCCCCAAAAGTCTTGGACATTAGAACAACAAATGTTTTCTGCACTTGTCCACCATCCATCCAAATATTCCTGTAATGAAATAAAAGTTCACTACAGACTGGAATGGACTCACCATTTGATTGCACATTATCTGATGCACTCCACATTCCTCAATCCCTCACAAGGCTGCAATTTACATTGTCAATGACATCTAAGTGCAACAACTTGTTCCCTAGCATCAATCAGCTGCAAAATCTGGCTCATTCCTAGCATGAATAAGCTGATTCCTCTCCCAGGGTTTTCTTTTGGCACATAAAATTCTGCACCTTTCACTATTTGCTGGATGATGCTACATTCCAGGAATCACATGAAGACAGGATGGTGATGGCTTTGTTCTTTCCCTGCAGACCTATATCCCAAGCAGACACACACATTTACAGTTGTGTCAGCCCATCAATGTCAAAACAAAACTTCAATTTGAGGAGGTACAACACCAAATGAAACTAGTATCTGGAGGAAGCTCTTAACTAACCCAGTTTGTTTCTTGTTGTTGTCAAAAGACTTGAGACAGCGGTGCAACCAAAGACAGTTTTAACCTTGTCTTCCTCCATGGGTTTGCAGGCATCTGTAAGTATTCAATGGCATTTCCAGTTGTTGTAATACATGAGAATCTTGTTTCCCACCACACTTTGTTGTGTGATAAAAATAGCTTTTCCTGACATCCCAAAAGGAGGCGCAGGAAAGAAATATCATCCTTGAGATCTATCTCCACACCAGCAGCAGACTTCTATGGGAGTATATTGCAGCACCCACATTCTTCAACACCATATGGCTCCCAAGATTCATGACTTTGACCTGAGCTCTTCTAGGTTCTCTCACATGTTACAAGCAAAATGTTGTGGAGTAGAAGAAGAAAGAACCGTCTGTCTACAGACAGAATTTTTTTCCCTCCAAACTCTACTTACACAGAGTAGTACTAGTACTACTGTCTCCAACTAACCAGAATGCCAACACAATACTGAGGCCAAGAAATTCTCAAAAACTGCTTGCTGCAAGGCCCCTCCCTCCTCCTTCTCATCCGTTGTCTTCCCAATGAGTTCATTCAGCTGCCAAGGTTTTAGGGTTTAGGGTTTTAGGAGCGTGAGCTGCAAGTTAGCTGCGAGTGGTGTGCCTTTGATGTTGTCTTCCAGAGCGAGCTAGCAGTAGCACGCACACAGTAAGAAGTCTTGGTGACAGAAGACATAGCTATGGCGCTCTTTTCTTCGCTGGCTGTGGTCGAGTCGCTCTCGGTTGCCGCGGCTGCTTCTTCTTCTTCTTCTCGTGGGTTTCAGGAGCCCGGGAGTATCCATAGTGCAGCAGCACGGGTGTGGTCGGGAGCTGGGAGAATGCGTGGAGGAGCAGCGTCTAGTCTGGTGGTACGAGGTAGCAGCAGTGGTACGAGTAATGATTTCGGAGCTCAAGATCCACGTCCTGGTGAGTGAGTGACTGAGTTCGCGACTTCGCAATTCTATTGAGAACTGATCTAGAGCTCTGAAACCCTAGAGAATTGGGGCAAGAGTACAAAGCAAAAACATGAACAGAAATATTGTGTTGGGACTGTGTTGGAATGAATCTGTGTTGTCTGCCTGCTGCAGAGGTGACACTTCTGGATTATGGAGCGGGGAATGTGCGCAGCATTCGAAATGCTATCCATCTTCTGGGCTTCAACATCCGTGAGGTATGTATTATTGTTGTTCTGGATCTGTAGTTGCTTGCTGCTGCTGCCCACCATGGCTTTCACTTTGTTGCAGATCAATCATAATTGCAAGCAGCTCAATTCCCCATTTCCACAAATGTGCGCGCACACGCAGGTTACAAGTCCTGAAGACATTGGAAATGCAAAGCGGCTAATCTTCCCAGGAGTAGGATCTTTCAAAGCAGCAATGGATGTGTTGAACTCCAAAGGGTAACTATTCTGCATGATATGTAGCATTAGCAGCAATCTGCCCCACCCACACCCATATTGTTCTTGCACTGGCTTCTTGTTTCCACATTTTGTTTTTGTTTGCACAGACATTTGTGCAAATTTCTTGCTGCACTTTGTTGTTCCATGTTTGGTTCTGGTAAGAACAGCAACTGACAGTGGCAGTGCAAATGGAATCTGGCTAGCATTGTATTCATTCTGTGTCTCTTTGATGCGGTTTTGTCAATCAGACTGGCTGAGTCACTATGTGCATACATACGGGAAGATCGACCATTTCTCGGCATCTGCCTTGGTTTGCAACTTCTGTTTGACTACAGCGAGGAGGGTTTTACAGGTAACACCTTCTAGTTTCTAGAGCCATTGATTGATGCCAGACCTCCAGTCAGTTCGTAATAATGTAACCCTTAAAACATTATGCCTTGCTGGTAGCTGAGGTGTGCTGCAGCATCTAGTTCCTCACTTACCCCTCAGATGCTTGACTTCAGAGTTCTTATGGTGTATCCATCTGCCTTGGCTTTAGCTGCAACTAAAGTGTCTACAGATTGATATGCATTCTCAAGCTTCTCTTACATGTCTAAGGCCATCATCTGAGAGTGGGTGACAATTGCCATGGTTTCAATGCAACAGAGGGTCTTGGAATAATACCAGGGACTGTTGCTCGCTTTGATTCATCGGCCGGATTGCGAGTTCCACACATAGGTTGGAATGGGCTGCAACTCAAGCAACCATCACAGTTGTTAGAAGGCATCAATGGTCGTCATGTCTATTTTGTGCATTCATACCGAGGAGTGGCGGTATGTCTGTTATAATCCCTTATTTGCATGGATTTTATGGGTTGAAGAAGTTCAGCAAAGAAGTTTCTCTGATGTGATTTGTGGCTTGTTTTTTTGGTTTACTTGAGTAAAAGTTGATGTTGGGACAATTGTTGGTTATGCTTATGCCAAGGGTGTTTGCAGTGTGAAGAGAATAAGGATTGGATACTGGCCACTAGCAGGTATGGGGATGATTTCATTTCTGCCATACGCAAGGGCAATATACACGCACTGCAATTCCATCCAGAAAAGAGTGGTGGTATGTTTTACTTACCTATTGCAGCCTCTGTCTGATTAGTGACCTCTCAATTCTACTCATATTTCCCTGCTAAGTGTAGCACAAATTCTGGAATACTGAAATCTTATTGGAGCCAATCATCCAGGGTACATGTTTCAGGGTTCATATTTGTTTCTAACCTATTGTGGAGCATCTGCAACCACAAGGTCCCATCCCTAACTTGGGTTGAACAAAAGTTTAAGATGAGGGGAGGGACAAGGAAAATTCAACTTTGACCCAAATGAAGGAGAAAACATGTGAGAGTCAAATGGAAGCGATCTCTGAATTCCCTACAAGAATGTCCACTTTTGGGATTGGGATGCCCATATGTTCGAAGTAAAGTTTGAAGGATCAAATCTTGTATGTATTGCATGATATAGGAAATATTGGAAAGCTCTTGACTAGAGTTATTTGAAAGTGAGCTTTCATACCCAAATAGAGTTGTTTCCTGATTGTTATGAGGGTTTGAAAGGCTAGGACACATGTTAGGGTTTGGAAGGTATGTACACAAGGTACTGCATTTCCATTGGGTGTGGATGACAGGGTGACATTGGATTTGCAGTTATTGGCCTGGACATTTTGCGGAGGTTCTTGGATGGAGGTCATTCTGAAGCTGCAAAGGTTTGTTCAACCTGTGTTGTTTTTGTTCTGAAATGGGTGGTGTGCTGGACAATTCTGAGCTGTAAACTTGGCATCGAGTGTGTGTTGTTTTTCCTTTCATATAGTATTACTCTCGTGGTAATCCTGATCACAAAAAAGGGAACTGGTGGTTTCTTCTGCTTCCTGATCTACTGTCAACATCAAAGATCTTCTGATGAAAATAATTTCTGCAAAAGACTCTGTTTTTTCCAGTGAAGTGGAGAGTCATGTTGATTTGGAAATGACATTGTTTGATGGTTTTTGAACAGGAGGTGGCACACTTGGCAAGTCAACCAACCAAGAAGCCAGCCTCTTCCCTTGCGAAACGGGTATGTCATGTTAGTTCCCTGAGTACTAAGCTGTTTCAGAATTGAAGCTAGCAAGGAGTGTGTGTAGGTCTGACGTTAGTTGGGTGCCATGCATTGCCTGACGTTGGTGATGGGTTGCAGGTGATAGCATGCCTGGATGTGCGGAGCAATGATGCAGGTGATCTAGTTGTTACAAAAGGTGATCAATATGATGTCAGAGAGCAGACATCTGATCGTGAGGTGCAAACCCATACCCTGATCGTGAGCTGCAGAAATATTAGAAGATGTGTTTGTTACTAGTAACCAAAATCATTCCCTGGCTACTGGTTAGGTCTTCATGGTTGGGTTCAAATCCTGCTAGGTGCATGACCAGTATTACCCATCATAGTAGTGAATGACATAGTGGGGTTACTGCATCAATGTGCATTTCAAAGTGCAGCTAAACCACGGACTTCTGAGGCCTTGCAGGAAGATTTGGGCAACCATGTTATTCTGGTAGAAGTGATCATTGATGAGACAACAGTACACAGTAGACATGTAGGTGCTGAGATGCTAAGTTATGCTTGTTGACATTCTTCTTCTTATCCTCCTTACAAAGCAGACTCAATCCAAGGTAAGGAAGGGGAAGGTACAGTCAGTCATGTTTTCTCTTGATGTCATGCTGACTGTAGACTACTGTGCTGTCCTGTTGTTGGTTGAGTGATCCTTGGCTTCACAGAAATGAAACATCTGTATGCAGGTACGGAACCTGGGAAAGCCTGTCGAGCTTGCAGGTCGCTACTTTAAAGATGGGGCTGATGAAGTGAGTTCATCAATATCCACCGAAGGCTGTCCTGCTGGATTTGATCACACACCTGCATACAAATTCACAAACTTCTCCATCATGTCCAGGCCATCCCATGACAACATATTAACAACTCTCTATTGAAGGCTTTTGCTTTTAACAAAAGAAATTCAGTATGACATGAAACAAAACATTAGTCAGAGAAAGTTTGTGACATTGTGGAATTGCAATGGGGGTTGTTCTGTAGGTGACATTTCTGAATATCACAGGCTTTCGGGATTTTCCTCTCGGGGATATGCCCATGTTGGAGGTATGTGTGATTCCCCATGGGGTTCTTTTTTTTTTGTATGAAATGTTTGCTGGTCAGGGAGTAACTTTGCCAGAGGATATTTACAGGTTTTGCGGCGGGCATCGGAGCATGTTTTTGTTCCACTCACGGTTGGGGGTGGCATACATGACTTCACAGATGCTCATGGCAGGTCTGTTTATCTGCCCACAAGACACACTCCAGCAGGAAGTCAACATTTTGAACTGTCTGGTCATGGGTTTATACTCCCACCCAGTACATGCTAGTGGTGTACTCCACCGAGCTTTGTTAACATGAGCTCTTGAGTATTGTGGACAAGGTTGGGCAGTCAGGATGCTCTTGTTCCAATAATGGAATTGGACATTAAAGAACAAGAAACAGTTCATTGCTCTTGTTTTCTGACACATTGATGGAAGCTCATTCTGAACAGGTTTTATTCAAGTCTGGAAGTTGCAGCAGAATATTTCCGATCTGGTGCAGATAAGATCTCAATTGGGAGTGATGCGGTGTATGCAGCTGAAGAGTACCTTCACACTGGAGTATCTCTTGATGTTCCTTAACTCTTGCTAAATGCTTGGTTTTTTATTTATCAAAACTGGAAATTTTTTGTTGATAATCATGAGAATTATGTTGTTTCTGTGACTATAGTTGGATAGGAAGATGAAACTTCCTTGTGAGATATTATGTGTCCTCCAGTGGCAGATTGTTACATGTCTCTACTGTTGTTTCCTTGAGTGCGCACATAACCTGATGTATTCTACAGGTCAAAACTGGAAAAAGCAGCCTGGAACAGATTTCGTATGTCTATGGAAATCAAGTAAGCCCATCAAAACCTCCGTATTCAGAGGTAGCTATCTCACTCAAATTGATTCATTCTGGCTTGTTCTAATTGATGCTGGTGCGGGGTATTACTTTCAGGCAGTGGTGGTTAGCATTGATCCTCGAAGAATATATGTGAATGACCCTTCTGAAACACCCTTTCGGACCATCCAAGTCAGCAAGCCAGGTATGCTTCCTTCCTCTTCCCGGAAAGTGAACTTATTGTAAAGCCCATTGTTGCTTTTACAGTACACCTTGGTTTGGTGATAATGATATAGTTGTGAAATTGTTTGTTGAGCTGTTGTGTTGGGATGGTAAGGTCATGTGTCAGAGGGTCTTCTTTGTATCAGTTTAATGAGCTGTTTCTGACACACTAATGGTGGGCTGCAGGGCCCAATGGGGAGAAGTATGCATGGTACCAATGCACGGTACAGTAGTGGATCACTGTAATTTGGTTCTTGTGCTGGTATTACATGCCAAACTCCGGTTGCCATGCAACGCAGATGTTGGTAACAGTGTACCATCATGCATTTGGCAGGTGAAGGGGGGACGGGAAGGAAGACAGATAGGTGCATATGAGCTTTCCAAAGCAGTAGAGGAGCTTGGTGCAGGAGAGATTCTTCTGAACTGCATTGATTGTGATGGTAGAGTGCATCTTTCTCCTTCTACTTTTGGGTATCTTTTCCCTCATTCTAGTGCATTGCAGTGGTGGTTCTGCAATGAAACAACCAGTTATATCAAGCCTATATCCATGTCTGAACCCAAGTGTATACTTCAATTTGTTTTGTCTTTGATTAAGGCTGGGCATGTGTATTGTGCATCTAGTTTTTCCAATCTCCACCTGGGAAGGAATGTATGACTAAATGGCCAGCTGTGTTTGTTATGTCAGGCCAAGGCCAAGGGTATGATATAGAGTTGGTGCAATTGGTTTCTGAGGCTGTGACCATCCCTGTGATAGCAAGCAGTGGGGCAGGCCAGTTGGAGCATTTCTCTGAAGTCTTTCACAAGACTGCAGCTTCTGCTGCATTGGCTGCTGGCATCTTCCACAGAGAAGAGGTAACATCATCCTTTACGCTTGAGGAATTGAAGTGCTTGGTTTATTCTTTTCTATGCATTCACTCAGTCATTTCAATGTTGCACGCAGATTTCAATCACATCAGTGAAAGAGCACATGGTGCAAGCAGGTGTAGACACAAGACTTTTGTAGCATCCCATGTCAATTGATGAACCTGCTGGTAGTTGGGGGTGAAGACAGTTTCTGGCCATGTAATCGTGATGTAGATTGCAAGGTCTCGCTTGAGGACAGTGCAAAGAAATGTGACCTGATAGTCCTTTTTAATGTATTCTTTCAACTGCACATTCTAGAGGAAATTTGTGAGAGAAAACACATACAATGTCAAATGCACCAGGGCCAAAATGTATACTTTATAATGCAAAAAATTTGACCTCTGACTAACAGGAACAGCTGGGTCTGCTGGAAAGATGTATTCATTAATCACATTCCTCTACCACAGAAGTGTGGCATTTCCCCACTATTATAAAAGAAATATGAGTCCAGTTTTGAGAATGTCAGAAGTGCCTTGATATGTTTAACCAGGACCTGTTGACAACCAATCAAGTCACAGTTCACCAATAATTCCAAGCCTTGTGATCTATAGTCCCTTTCATTTCTAGGCCATGCTTTTGGAGCCAAATTTAAGCATATGCAACAAACTTGAACATTCAGAGCATTTCCACTCCAATTGTGCGAAGGGTGGTCAAGTGTCTTGAGCATATAAATTTTTTAGGACACTTGACCTAAAGTTCTGTTTTTTCCTGTCTTTGCAAGAGAAAGGGTTCCTCAGAATTTCATTCCACAGTTTGACATCTCACACAAACTTTCATTGGTAATTGCACAAGTCTCCTCCACTTCTCGTAGAGCAATAAACTTGGCCACAGCAAATGAACCTTCACCTTTTGGTACCCACCATGAACTTCAAAACTTGGCCCAGGTGCTATCACTAAAACATTAGCTCCTCTACTGACGGCTGTTAGTAATCATGTGAGTGTTCTTCTCTTCTGACCCTGCCTGCAATCCTTCTTTGAGAACCAAACTCGTTGTCAGTGGATGACTCATCTGTTTGGTATTGCCTCAGCACAGTTCTCCTTGGTATTTGTGTGTTTAATTCTTGGGACATTTCAGCTGGAACCACATAATTCTCATCAGAGACAATTTCATCATCCCGTTCAATCTCCTTTTCAGAGTTCACTTGCAGGCGACCTGCAACAGCAAAGGGTACCTCTGCTGTGTTGTTCTCAAGAATACCTTCAGCAGAATCAGCAGCATCAAGTCTTTGTTGAAACTCAGTGTCACTGCAATTCAACATCCTCACTAAACTGAACTGCTTGCCTCTGGACAAAACTTGTTCATATCGGGGCCGTATTCTGTGCTCCAGATCATAGGTCAGGTAGGATGGAAATTCTAGCAACTCCATGATACTTCGCTTCATCACTTTTGTCAAAAACTCCAGATTTGCCTTCAACATATCATTGACATTCACAGTGAGCAATTGTGGACATTTTGTAACCATCTCACCAACCTGCTTTGAAGAAAATCCAGCCTTCCGCAGAAGATCAACCCTTGCTGACCCCATTGGTACATTGAGACAGAGGATTTGTGGGAGATTTTCAAGAATCTGTGCCATGGAGTCCTTGCTCACACCCACTTTTGCAGTCAGCCATGGCAGCTTAGCATTAATCCTCCCCTTCACATCAAGACCAAGAAGGTCTGGAAACTGCACAAGAACCTGTGGAATCGCCTCCTTCCTCACACCTACTTCCAAAAGAGTTTCCACAGCAGGCTTCATGTGTTCCTCCAGCCCAAACCCTAGAATGAAGGGCCTGTTCTCAATCATCTTACCAACAATGGGTTTTGGAATTCCAAGGCTGGAGATATACTCCACCTTGGGCTTTATATTGTTGCCTACTCGCATACCCAGAATATCAGGCCTCTCTGTCAGCATCCCTCCGATTTGTCGAGCATTTACACCCAACATAACAAGATAGGCAACAGAAGTACTCATGGTTCCTTCAATTCTGAAACCCAAGACATTTGGATAGCGCATCAAGACAGATCCCACCTGCTTCGGTTCAACTCCAAGTCCCAGGAGATATCTGACAACTGGTTGCAAATCCACGACGACACTAGAATGTAATATTTGAGGGTACCTGCGAATGAGAATTGGTATAGATTTCTTTGTCACCTTCAATGAATTAAGGTATTTCAAAACAGGGATGATGTTTTTGTTCACACTGCAGCCAATCATGAGGGGATAATCATTCATGTCCTTGATGGTAAGCCCAATCTTAAGCAGAAACTCGATGCGCTCTTTCACAACAGCCAAGGATTTCGGAAGCTCCACTTCATTGAGAAACGCAGTATCAATCCCTTGCCTTTTCAGATACTCCAGTACTGATTCCTCCTCCTCCACATCTGGGAGCTGTTTCCCAGTTTCTTCAAATTCTTCACCTGGCAAACTCGCCTCTGCAAATGCCAAAGAAGGCACTGCTGTGGACACACATCTTGAACACACATGTGCAAGCTTGCAAAGCGAATGCTCAAACTCCCAAACATTGTTCGACGCCCAAGAGTGCTGCTGCTGCAGCAGTAAGGGTTTATCACCCTTAAACCCTAAATCCCCAAAACCTAAATCCTGAACCCTACTTCTGCGGTTTTGAAACACACCGGTTGAGAGTAATCTTTCGAGGGGGTACGAAAATCTTTCGGAATGAAAAAAACTTAGCCTTCTTAAGGCTGATGCAGCCGCCATGCCCCAGCAGCGGCTCCTTCTCCTTACGGCTCCCTACTCGTGCTCCTCCTTCCGCTCCGTCTCCTCGATCCCGCAATTCTCTGAGATAATTTGCCGCAACAAAACCACCACCAGACCCGTACAGCTGCCTGAAATCTCTGGCTATTGTTACGACAATCTTCTACATTGTGCTGTGGAAAGAGAAACCTTGGCAAGAGTAGTAGAACAGAAGAAGCGGCTGGCAGGTACGCAATAAGAATAGACCCGCAAGATGAAGATCAAAGCTCTTCCGCCTTCTTCTCTCCACATGGATGACTGACGACGAATGTGACTGGATGAGAAGTCGATGTGTTCTGTCAACGTCTTTTCGTCGTCTCTCTCTTCAATGATTTACGAATGAATGAATAAATATGCGATGGTTTATTTTGTGTAGGGTAAAAGCCCCAGGGTGGGGACCCTCCTGAAATAAGGTGCCTAAGATAAGGTGGGAATAGGATCCGGCCTCATGCTTGTGGGAACATCCCACACCCAAGGGTCTACTCACCATAGTGGAGCAAAGGCAAAACTTATCATAAACCTAAACATGTGGATCACCATGTAGGAGGAATGAGAAGGATGTACACCTACTATTTAGAGGAGTAGGTGCGACCTTAAACCAATAAGTAGGTGTAAGATTGTTGACCTTATGTTAATAAGAGTAGGGTAACGCCCTTGGAATGGCTATCAACTGATGTAAAACATTGATCAATAAAATAAAATAGATCATTTATTGGCTCAATTTTTCAAAAGTATTGTGGGAACTCATTTGAGCCCAATATAGGGGGAGAAAAATCAAAAGTAGGTTTAATGAATTAGATTAAGGGTTTAGGTGTAAGTTTATTTTTATTTTTATATAGAGGGTGAAGAATCAAAAGTAGGGCTTGATGAATAAGGTTACAAGTTAGATTAGATGTAAGTTTTATTCTTTCTAGAGTTGGGTGGGGCTGAAATCGGGTGAGATAAGGTTATATGTGAAAATTTAGGGGCAGGGTCCAGTTGGGGTTTTTGTTTTTGGTTTTTTCCTTCTTTCAAGGAATTGTTTCCTGGATGGGGTGTTGCTTTTCAAAGGGGTTTTTTTTGGATGGCATGAGGAAGGGGGATTTTGCTTTTTTTTAAAAGGGGAGGGGGCCTAGGACAAGGCCTTTCAAAATATGTTTAATTATTTAAAATAAGTTAAATTTTTAAAAAATTGAATGCAATTCATGTTCAAAGAAATTGGTGCAATTTTGTAACACTTTTGTTTTGAGGGCTTGACATCTCCTTGTAAAACTAACAAACCCTAAACTCATTAACTTGATTTAATATAATTTTAAAAAGTAAAATAAAACCTCCCATGGCAAAGCCCTTGTTTCCCATGATACCCTGAAAATATAGTATTATGGAAATAAAAGAAAAAGAAATGATTGTCAGAGAGTCAACGATCCATTTTTCCAACAAACCCCATAGTTGATTTTGTTGTTTTTCATTCAACGATTTATCTAGTCTTATCTTGTTCTTGATTTTGGTCCATCTATCACCTCCTTCAATTAGATCATCAAATACTTGGACTGGATACAAATGCGCATTGGGTTCAGTGTTCTTTCCCAATTTTTGTTGCATCAAAGCAATTTCCTTTGCAACTACACATTTTATCCAACCAGCATAATCATGATCCTCAGATAATAGCCTTTCAAGCACATTTTGATGTTGCTCTTGTAAGGTTAAATTCAGAATTTGCATAGGCGTTTCTTCTTCAATGATCAAATCCATTCTGTGGTCCTTAAGTTTTTCAATCTGGTTTTCCAAGTTTATCAAGATTTCTTGTGGATCATCCTCTGCCTTTTCCTCATACTCTACTATATCCTCTTCAAAGGAAGATTCATCATCAGAATCTAATGAACCCAATAGGTTTGCCTAGTTATTAATCTGAAGTTGTCCCATTTCTCTATTGAATAACTCTTCTTAGATTGCATTTTTCCTTTTCAAATCTCTCGAGCACCTACAACATGTTCATTACATTCAATGGCAGTACTTCCACTTCCATTTTGAGTCCATTGCGAACTTGTATGACACCTTTTTCCACATCAACGATTGCTTTTATTTTTATGAGGAAATCTAGTCCAAGGAGCAAATCATAGCTGTATGTGTCAACCACAAGGAAGATCATTTGACATATAATCCCTCCCACTTTTACTGGAAACTTTATAATCCTTCTTAGTGCCTGCGTCACTATACCAAAGGTTGTTTTATAAGTTTCATGGCTAGCCATTAGATGCATTATGCCAAGCTCTTTAACAACATTGGTTGCCATAATTGACATAGATGCCCTAGTATCCACCAAGCCTTCAATCAATGCTTGATTGATCCCCATTGCCAGATCCAATGTTTTGTTGTGATGTGTTTTTGTTGATATTAACCCTTCTGAATGCAGGGGTTTAATGAATCACTATTATCTAACTTTATTGTCCTTTAGCATCTTTTCTCCTTGTAGCTAATTTAACCAATCTTTCCAAATATTATAATTTTCCTAGAATTATAAGAATGGTTTCCTTGGGAGTTAAAGAGATCTTTCCTTTGATGAAATGAAATAGAATTTTAGATTTCATAGTTACTTTAGCACCCATGTTTGCTCCCCTTTGTTCTTTTCCAGCTATCCCTTTTTTTTGTTCTTCTGTTGGGTTGGCAATTATAGGCAATCTCCTTTTTGGGATCTCTCACCCCGGAAAAGATATGCTTGTCCCTTCCACAAATATAGTTTAATTTTGAAAGAGTGGCCTCTTCATCATCAACCAAAATTTCAAGAAAATTCGTGGTGGCAAATAAACCCTTAGCAAATTTCTTCTTGCACCTATCTTCTACATGCCCCAATCTAAAACAAAATGAACATTTTAGACCACAATTGTCAATCTTGTGCCCACCTTTGCACTTGGCACATTTTGGCCTTGTGTCCACAAGTTTAAAGTATGTTGAGGCTGTGTGTTTTCCTGAGTGGCATAATTGGCAACAATTGTTAATGGTGGTAGAAAAGGTTGTACTAGGTCTAGCCTTGCCGTCAATCCCCTTCCCAAAGAAATTAATGAGGGTTCCATTCAAAACATGGAGTTGTCAATTTGTGGTCGATTCTCCAGATGTTATTTCATCCTATTCTCTTTCATGGGTTCGTATGGGGTCTCCCCGAGTTTTCCCAATACCCGTTCAATTTCAATAACAACAACAACCACCCACTCAATGTCAGTGTAGGTCCTAACAATGCAAAGTTTTTTTTATTTGTGGCCTTAATTTTGCCAAAAATTTATGACATTATTCTGGATCTTGTATTTGACCCTGTTGAAAAAACTTATCTTGCCTTTCATAATACTTTTGAATTTTTTCCTTTGGTTTTTATTGGATAGCATCCAGTTTGAGCCATATGGCATCAGTGTTAATATTGCCGTACTTCTACACTATCCAGGTATGTAGCTTTCTCCAATCAGTAGGTGCAAGATTCAATTTCTTGAACCATTTTTTGGCCCTCCCTTTTAAATTTAATTTAGCAATTTTAAACAACTTATTAGCATTGAAATCCCAAAATTTTGTTGTTATTGTTAGTGTTTTAGCCCAATCATTTACATCCTCATGATTTCGTCCCCAAAATAACTTGTCCATGCCTTGAGGATTAGTCATTTTAATCAACCCTTCCTATCTAAAGATTTATCTATTGCCAATCCTCTGTTGTAAAAACTTGTTCTACCCCCCTCCTTTTTCAGGTTGTTGTTAATCTTGCTATTATAATTTATATTATTTTTTGTTTCATTGATCTAAATGAGGCTCCTTTTCCATCCATCAAATTCTGTCTTGGTTTTCAACCAAATTATTGCCCAAATGCAAAACTTGAATGCCATGTGCTAATGGCTATGTTCCCAACCTCAACCAATCAGGATCAAAACCAATTATCCTATAGTAGCCAAATTGTGCCATCTTAGAATGAGAGTACCAATAGGTTCTCTATAGAATTCTAATTCCTCAAGTAATAATGCCTAATTATATTATGTGGTTCATAACATAGATTAAATTTCTATGCTACTCTAGCAGATTTGTATAGTTTTTTGAGACAGAATTATCAGTCCTTGATCATGAAAAGAAATTGGATTGTCCTCCTTGTACTGGATTTAAAATCACAATATCATATGGTAGAAGAGTGAAATTTTGTTGATTTGTAGATTGCATTTGCCATAGTATCCCAAAATTATCATCATCAAACGCTCTGCAACTTATTAAATAGGATCTTGTTCCAAAGTTCTCTAGTTTCAATATTCAATTTCCAGTTTGAAATAAATTGACGTGCTCCCAAGTCCCTAGTTAGACTCAAGTTGGGTCTAAGTTACTCTCACAACGGAATTATAAGGATCTTGGGGCATGTTCCCAGCTCTCAACACTAGAAGGGGTAGAGGGGTGTGCTGAAACTTTGGGATGGGATTAGGAAGAGTGACAAGCTTTTCACTTACTTGAACTTGCATCAAACCAACCAACAAGTTGGTTAGTTCATATTTTGGAGCACCTTTGGTGCTAGGACAAGCCACAGGCAACTTTGGACTCATTTGATTCACCACGGCCCAGACTCGTGGGAAGCCACCACCTTCCCCCATATAATATACTTTGTGCCTCTCTGTAGCACTCGCATCTGAATGGTTTTTTGTCCCAGGACTCCCAAGGAGGAATCCCAAAACTGTCCCGGTTTGGACTCCCGGGACTTTGCACGATCATAACTCTTTGCTCAGACCTCCGATTGGGATGAGGTTTGAAACAATGGTGTGTTGCACTCCACTTGCACACACCGGAGTCGGGTCGATCCCTGATTTTTAGTGGTCGGGGGTCAAATTGCCAGTTTGACTCCCAACCTTTCTTCTTGCCATAACTTGTGCTGTAGATGTCCAAATGGCCCATGTGAGGCCATTTTCGACATCTACACTTCAATAGTTTTCCAATGATATAAAGAAAATCTTAATGCAAGGTGTTTTGACCCCTGCAATCGAGCTCTGAAGTTTCAGGAGTCTCGGAAGACTCCCAAGTCCTAATTTCGGGAGTGTGAGTTTCATCCTCTCACTCCCTCTAAGTAGGGTTGCGACATAAATCCTTTGCTCCTGGAATAAAAAAATTTCTGAAATGATTTGGGGAAATAAGAGAAAAGGGAATCCAAATGTCACCTATTTGCAGCACTTGTCTTTGTTTTTCTAATCTGTGTGTTGACACCCTCCGCAAGGTAGGAGGTAAAGTGATATTATCTCTGAAATCTTGCGCTTGAAACCCATCCTCTTGTTCCATCTTGCATTTTCACCTAGACTTGTGCCTTAGTACAAAACCCATTGTGCATTAACTCCACAACAATGTTTTTAGCTTGTGCTTCATCAGGACCCACTCTTATAATGGTAACAACATTGAATCCTAACTGACGCAAAATCAACGTTCCTGTCCATGGTGCTCCTTGAATTTTGGGGACATCAAACCTAACAATGATATGTTCTTCATGAAATTCCAGAGTCTTTACAGCCAATTGCTTTTCACTGGAATTAAACATCCTAATTTTTGGGACATTTCATCTTCCAAGTACCCTAGTAATCACATATGTTCCAACCTTCTGGGATTGTGTTGTTCTAATACCAAAAAGAAGGGGAGATGATTTTTGGTGTGGAAATCTTTAACATTTTGAATGCAAACTCAACAAGATTTGCTAGAAATTTCCAAAGAACAGAAAGAAGGTTACAATAAGTATTGTTTCAAAACTTATATCCTTTTAATTAAACAAATTTTATTATTTCTAGTTCTATGGACCTCAAGGGATTGGACCTCTTTTGATTTCTTCTCAAGGAGCCAACTGATTGTTGATGAGTGTGGCAGCTCATCCTTCAACAACATAATCCCCACAAATGTTACCCCCACACCGTTACATAATTTTTCTCAAAAGTTGGACAAAGATTAAAAATAAAGTAGGTAGATGTGATCATCTACATCTCACAACATCCTTTTGTTCCAAAATCCCTGAACTCCCACTATATCACAGGTATTCTCTTCTTAGAGTAAACCACATTACATGTCCACATCAAAACCTCCAAAAACTGACAAAAATGATGGTTGCCACTACAATCGCTCCTAAAATCCTAGACTTTTTCATCATTTAGTTTGATCTGGTCCCTAAAATGCAAACACTAAACCTCTTATTTCCTTCCTTCTTGGCACAACGAAAAATCAAGTGCTAGGTTCAAGAGAAGAAGTCTAGAGGGACTTCCGTCCCCAACAGATTATTATCAAAATCGAAACAAACTCTTCACATCCTAACTAGTAGAATCAGAACTTAAATTTTCCCACTCCCAAAAGAAAAATCATGCTTTCCTCCTTCATATAACTTTTCATTGTCCACATCTTTTCATTCCTTTGAAAGCTCAACACTAATCATCTCCAAGAACTATGATTCATACTGCTCATAAAGATTGTCCATTAAGCAACCAAGATCCTGTTCCATCACCAAAACTAACTCACCAAAGCCATTCCACAATAACCTGCAAAACAACAAACAAAGCCAAAAATACAAAACAAGTAATTGGACTGTTGGCATCCTTGAAGCACAAAAGTTCAGCATCGTCTCCCACATAGCTGAATTAGTGTTCTTGCCTTCATTCATCCACATAAAATGTTGGACATTGATTTTAGGTCACAATGTATCCAGTCACCCAATTGGCAAACACTAACATGCATGCTCTTGTGCAAACTATCTAATTTCTTGCATTACATCATGAAGCCTTTAAATTTATTCAAGTGTATGACTTTTTATTGCCCCAAGCTAATGGACGCACATGTGTAGATTTTGGGTGCACCCATCCAATTGATGGGTTGTTTTGAAGTCTACCCATTTACTTGTGGGTTTCTCCTCAAATATGAAGAAAAAATCAAGATTTACACTGAAAAACACATTTTCCACTTTTTTAACAAAATAATCATAGACTGAAAACCATGTTTTTCCAAGTTCTTCTCCCCAAAAAACCGACAAGATAGTAAGAACTAACCACCCAAAAAATCAATCGGAATTGTGCTCGCTGAGGGCACTTAGAAACGCCACCCACCCTTGAACTAATTTGAGAGTTTAGGAAATGCATCATGGAAACATATCATAGCATCAAATCACCTGTGAAATTAATGGATACAAATTTTGCATTCATTGATTTCGCATACTTACCACTTTTACGGATTTTCAACTGAAAAAAATGTGTTTTCAGATTTATTAGTTCACAGATTTGCTCCTCAAGAGATCACAAAACAACAGAAATTTGCCGTGAAAGAAAACTTCAAAAAATCAATCGAGCTTGTAATATGGCAGTAGAACGTTACCACCCCAGAGTTGGGAAACCCCACAGTACCAACCTATTGAACAACATATAGTGAATTGTCAAAGTTGATCGGAATGCTTTTCAATGCGAGAACATCTCCACCCCACACCGGCAAACAAATCCTTTATTTTAGAATACAATACTGTTTAATGATCACTGTCCCAGACTCCCCACCCAGAAACGTTTTAAAAGCCCCTTTAAACACTCAAAGACCATTTATGTCTTTACATATGGACAAGTAATAGTCACTGTCCAAATCCATAGTAGAAAAAAGCTTTTAAAGAGGTTAAAATGACCACTGCAGAATGGACCATCAATATGGAGAGCAGAGCAGCAGGATTTGCTCTATCCTGCTGCAAGATTTAATGAAAAGGGGTGTTCGCCGGTGTGGGGTGGCAGATGTCGCCTCTGTTGGGTGGCATGATCATTCATTTGAAGCTGTGATCACACAATGGTGAATTGTCATTAATCATGTGAAGTGCCGATTGTTCCATGCTTTTTACTAAGAGTGGTTGAAGCGGGATTGAAACTTAGTTTTGTCGATTCCGTTGAATTGAGCGATGAAGGGCATGGTCACGTGGTGCCCAGAGTGGCAGTAATGAACGGAGCATAACATACTACGCAGTACTCCAAAAGGACAATAGTGGAGGCCTCCCTTCTTAGCAGCTCCAATTAGCAGCCACATGATCCTGGTTGGTGCCAAAAGTGGCAGTAGGCAAGGAGCATGGAATACTATATAGTGCACCAAAGGGACTAATTGAGCCTGGTCTCTTAAAATGAGTAGGGCTTGGCAGTGCCAAAAGTGACAGTAGTCAAGGAGCTTGGAATACTATATAGAACACCAAAGGGACTAATTGAGCCTGGTTTCTTAAAATGAGTAGGTCTTCGCACGACTTTGACTTGGAGGCTTAGTTTTCAGAGCCTTATAATATAACTATAAATAGTGGGAGTGGATGGTGCACTAGTGGATGCTGGTTCAATCTGGTCAACAAAATGGCCTATTTTTGCACATCACATATATGGTGCAAGCATG
>Ga0116227_10003336_pt1 | contig 35760 bp, 18 predicted proteins | sample S1TSphgellanicum_FD_89693 | JGI IMG/M metagenome (GOLD analysis project Ga0116227, IMG submission 89693) | Host-associated microbial communities from peat moss isolated from Minnesota, USA - S1T2_Fb - Sphagnum magellanicum MG | ecosystem: Host-associated > Plants > Peat moss > Unclassified...
CCCGCCCCCGGGGGCGCCCCCCGCGCCCGCGCCGGCGGGGGGGGCTCGGTGGGGTCCCGCGCCCGGGGTTTTTTTTTTTTTTTTTTTTGGGCCCCAGGTATGGAGAGTGCCACAATGGCTGCCGTCAATTGGATAGTATAGTGTATTTTGCTATAATATAATTTTGAAGGGAGAAATGTCAGGCTACAATCTCTCTTTTTTAAATAGCATTTTGGCAAATGGTTTGTTTTCAATGAAGCCTACCATTTGGCTATTTTGTTTTCTCGAATTTGACAATTGTCTAATTTTGCACTTAGAATGATTGGTGATATAGTTCAACTATGAATTTCATAGCTATGGTGTTCGAGTAATTTATTTACAGGTAGAAATCAAGACTCCACAAAATTTAAATCTTTAATAATCACATCAACCAATGACCATTGGGAATTGAACCTCGCCATAGAAGGTCTTGCCCTCTACAACAAGACAATCATGCACCCATACACACATCAAAACCTTCACCCAAATCCAAAACCATATGAGCAACTTTGACATACATAATTCTATAATACATGACCAAAACCACAAATCATTTTTTACATGTCTATCTAATATCTCACCATAAGCTTTTGCATTGTATCTCACCCATAAACTCTTTCTCCAATGCAATTGCATCATCATATGGGAGAGAAATTAGACAAGGTGAAGAGATTCATTTTCATATTCTTCTATTTTGTCATGACCTCCTTTCAGAATTTGCAATTACATCATCATATGAGAAATTAAACAAAGAAATTCATTTTCATACATATGTATGTATTATAGCTCATTGTGATCTATTTCCACAATGCAATATGCACATCATGTGAGAAATTAAATAAGATGCATTTTTTTTTTATGAAATCATTTATCACATGAATCAAGATGAACAATTAGTTAATTTCAGAACTCGTTTTTCATGAATGAAAAATTGTTGAATGTTTTTTCATCCCTAATTGATGTTAACACCTAAACCATCACTAGTTTCATTTATTTGATGTATTTGTTGAGCTTTTGATTGAAGAAAATAAAAGAATTGATCTTCTTTCATAATCTCATAGTTGATTTTGTGCATTGAGTTTGTAATTTTATCTTTTGCACTAGAATTAGTTTGTTTGAGAGCTTTGTTTGGATGTCATGTGATGCATTGGTTATGTTTTTATTTGTGAAGTTGCAATTGGTAGGAGTTAAAGTTGGGGGTTTTCTTGGTTGACTTTTTGAATTGAAAAAGTTTTTAAAATATTTTTTTGATTTTTTACTCGTTTTTTTGTTTTAAATCCATGAAGGAAATGAACCTTAATGAGGGCTTGGACCCTAAAGTTGTGAAAATAAATATCGCAAAAGAAGGCCCATGTTTTTATCATAGGGGCCTCCTAACTCATTTCTATCCTCTCTTTTTTTTCATGTGTTTCTCACTTTCTCTTTTTTTTCGATAACACCATCAACCGACAACAGTGAGGATCACCACCATCGCTAGGAGCTTGGGATCCTAGTTGGCCAACTTGTTTCATCATTAACAACCATGTGGGGGGGGGGAAAGGGGATGCTACTTGCCTCCTTGTGGTTGTCATCGTTGATCTTCAGGCAATGAAAGAGGAAGCAAGGGAAGGGGGGATGTTAACACCTCGTTGATGTCCTTTTCTTCATTATTTTCTTGTGCTCCCCAAGAGAAAAGAAGGAGCAATAGTTGCAACTATGTTGTAGCAACTCAACAAAATAAAAAAAGGGGGAAAAAAAAACAAGAAGAAAGATAAAATAAAATAAAGGAAAGGAAGTAGGTAGGAAATGGAGTTCCATTCTACCATTACCATTAAGCTCCTTGACATAATTTCAGGCCAAACCAAGTTGGTTTGGGAAATTTGGGATGCTCATGAAGCTTGAATTAAGCCTAGAATAAAGGGGCCCAATTCAAACCTCCCTTTTATTTTTTTCATTTTTTTTTAACCTAGTGGACAAGGTAAAATTTGGCACCAATCCAAACTTATCACATTTTTTATTAAAAAAGTTTCGAATTTTTGGGTTTTTATTTTATTTATTTATAAAAATTTCATCCATGTAAAGGGATTTTCATCCATAATTTGGACTTTTTTATGTTTTCATCCATCTTGTTTTCATCTAACCTAGTAATGAACATTAGGTTAATGAATGTTTGGGTAAGCTAGTAAATAGACACCTTTTTACGATCAAACATTTCTAGACATTTTGACCTTATAATCAAACAATAAAAATAAATTTTCATCCATTACTTGGATGACAAAAATTTTAACCATCCACAAAATTTGGAAGATTATATTTTTTTCATATGATGGCAAATTGAAAAAATATGTGTGTCATTGGATTTATTTTGATGAAGGTTATGCACATGCAAATGTGCAAACCTTTTGAAAATAATAGTTAGAGAAACCTAAAAGCTAATTTCTTTCTTTTGAGAATTAATTAACCTTTAATTTTGGGAAATTCACATCTTTTACATACAACATCAAATTGCAGTGTTGTTTACAATGTTAGAATCCTAGAGAGAAGGACAATGTGTGTGGGAAATTTTAGCTAATTCAAAAAATAAAAATTTCAAGGTTTTTTTTTATGAATGTGGGTTTTGAACTAGGTGTGAGAGTTGACAAGCGCATGATAGGTTGTCACAACTAACCCTTATTCATTAATAGAAATCCTATCATTTGCAACAAGTCATTGTGCAATTGTGTGCAATTAAATGTCATTTGCAACTAAATTGATTAGGCTTGTAATTACAAAATTGATATTATATAATTTTTAGGCCATATGATTATGTTTACAACTAACATGCAACTAATAATGTACAAAATGGACATGTGTTATAAAAATCATGGCTTAAGCTAATACATACATACATTAGTACACTAAATATATTAATCCAAACTATGTATAATATTTTTATACCTTTACTACTAAGGTTAAACCATGTTAACTAATCTTACCCAAGGCTAAACATTGGTTAAACCTAAGTTAAACTCGCAATAATCAAAGCTAAACTAGTCGTGGTTAAATTGACTTTGACTAAATTAATCATGGCTAAACTTATTTTGATTGATTTAACCATAGTTAAATTAACTTTGGCTAAACTAATTATGATTAAACCATTTAAAAAGATAAACTAACCAATCATTAAATTATTTAGGAAATTAAACTAACCATGGTTAAACTAACTAGTTAGGAGGTTAAATTAACTATCATTAAATTAACATGGTTAAATTAACTAATTAATTTACCTTCTATTTATTTAAACCATGAATAATTGAACCAAAATTAATTTATCCATTTTCAATTTAGCCTTCTAATTATTTTAGCCAAAATTAATTTAGCTTCCTAATTATTTAAACCATGGTTAGTTTAACTTATTAATTAATTTAACCATAATTAATGTATCCTTTTAATTAGTTTAATCATGGTTAATTTGACCCCAAAAAATTATATTATAATATTTTAAATCATTTATAGGTAATCATATATAATTATTAAATTTTTATTATAAATATATTTATAATGAATAATATTATAACTTACTAATGAAAAATATAATTATTTTATTATTAATTATTAATAAAATTAATTGTTAATAATATTGTCATTTTTATTTTTCAATAACTATTATTTTATTTGCATTATACATTTATTAATTATGATAATATATCTATGCCTAATAGGTTACACTTGTTAGCCTATAAATACTTTAACCTAAGTTATATTATATATTATAGTATTAATGAATAATAATAAATATTAATATTGAATATTAAACTATTTTTATTTTCGTTAATTTATTATTATTATTATTATCATTATTGAATAAATATTATTATAATATTATTATAATGTTGTTAATTATATTAATTCCAATGACAATGTTTCATCGAAATTGGTTCATGTAGGATGGGTATATTGGTGATTGCCATTATGACAATTCCAAAATCATTCTAGATTGTAATTCGTCATAGATTAAATTCCAGTTTCAAATCATTTTTTATTGTCTATCATTTTTAATATTTTTGTTTATTTGCATCTTGTTGTTCTTTTCACACCCTTTCAATGTTTTTTTTGGTCTATTTGTATCTTGTTGTGAATTTATCTTAAAGAATTGGACTTTCATTGGCATTTTGCCCACCAAATCAAGAATGTAAAAGAATATTAATGAAACAAAATGGCATATAATGAAATTTATAAAATTTAATCTTTTTGAAACAACAAAATTGATTAGAACAAAATTGTTATGTCCGCAAAAAAAATTTAATCATCGTCATTCGTAATGCAAAACAACATAAAGCCCAAATTTACCTATGGTGAAAAAGTTACAATAGTTAGCCTAGGTTATGTGATAATTTTATAATATTAATAATTACTAATAAATATTTAGAATTAATTTTAATAATGAGTATTATATTATAATAATAAATTTATAATTAGTTATTATTTTAATTTTACTATTATTTTATTAATTATGGTGATATATTTATGGTTAGTAAGTTACATTAGTTCACTTATAAATACCTTAGCCTAGGCTAGCTACTAACTTAAATTAATTATTAATTTAAACTATGTAATAAATTATAAAATTATTGATTCTTAATTATTATAGGTTATCATAGCTATTTAAATGTTATAATAATTATATTTATTAACCAATTAGTATTATTATCATTATATTATATTACCTATTAATTTTTATTAGTTATAATATAATTAATTTAGTTAGTAAATAAATTAGGTTAATATGCCATAGGTAATATGTAATATTTGCATGTAAGTCACAACTATGTTGGTTGCATTTATAACTAATTTTTTAAATTTCAAATCTTTTGCCCTCAATTCCAAATGTGCACATTATTTTATATAAGTGCATTTTTTTTGTTTACAAATTGAGTACTTATGTCATTAAAGATGAGCTAATGAAAAAAGTTAAACCTTAAAAGTTAAACCCAAACACAAAATTGGATTATTTTAAACATATTTAACTAGCCTAACCTTACCATCCTACCTACCTACAACATGTTTATGACCTCCCTACCTACCTACAGCTTACCCACCTACCTATAACCTATCTATGGCCTATCTACCTACCTACCCAATTAATTAAAAATAAATAATCAATGGGGTTTTTTTTAATTGTCATGTGTCACCGTATAATTGGCTTTCACAAATGGACATGTGTCAAAATCCAATTCACATTTTATGGGATGGTTAATATATTATTAATTTATTAATAATAATTGAATATTGAGTAATTTTTAAATGCCATGTGTCACCATATAATTGACCTTCACAAATGAACACATGTCAAAATTTGATTCACATTTTACTGGATAAATTTATTATTATTAATTGATTAATAATGATGAATATTGAAATAATGTTCAAATGCCATGTGTCATCACAGGCAACCCCCATAGAATAATACAAATGTATAAAATATAAATTCATACCATATATATTATCCACATACATATTATCATATGCAACTACTAGTTGTGTGCAATTTGTCTTATGCAACTATGGGGTTTAGCAATTGCATGTGTCACATGTAATTGAAAATTAGTTGCATATGACAATTGCAAAATGATAGTTTTTTTTCCTAGTGAATGGGCAAGTTTCGCACCATCAACAAATGAGGAAAGCTGCTCCATTAATTTTTCCTTTTCTATAGTAATTTGTTATAGTGGGTTAAATAGTTTTGACCTACGGAAAGGGGGTCAATAATGCATATCATTTTTATTATTATTGTGCAAGTCCCCCGCACTAATGTTGTTATGTTATACACAATCCTATCATTATGTTGGTTGGGTTGTCATTTATTTTTAGAAGGGGGTTTACTGAATTGTGTGCCATTGGTCGAAACCCCCAAACAAACATACATTTGTGGGTTGATCTTTTTGAAACCTATGTCTTCTACTCAATAGGAAACCCAATGTGAAAGGCTATGAACCTTCTCATGTGTGTTAATAATGGCCATGTTAAAGGTATATAAAGTAGGCACAAATGGTGGATTGTTTGACTTGCGATCAACACTTTTATGGGAGCTACTACAAGTGTTGTCACATATGTAGACCATTAAGGAAAAACCATTCTTTGACCTTTTGGAAAATGTTCCTCCATTAAGTGATTTTTAGCAATGAATTTTTGTGGCATGGCACCAAATCCATATTTGGTTGGCAAACCAATTTTGGTGGATGCTACATCCATGGGATTTCATGCACATCGGTTACATTGGGTTGTGGACCAATTTAACACCACTTAAATTGTTATAATAAACATTTGATTTGATGCCACAACATGTAGGCCTTATCACGGATACCATTTTGGATACATGACACATGTCACAAGTGATGTGACACCATGATTGGCCAATTTTTGCCATTGTCAACAAGATGGAACAACCATGGGTAGCCTTGCCCATAATCGTGAACTTTCAAAGCTCACATCTCTTTTTCCGTGATGATGGTTTTTGTATGATTTGGGACTCCAAACATTATTGTGGGGTAAAACCCAATGTTGATAAGCAAAAACATGTTATGGGGTTCCATATTGGCATCACACATATTTTGTTTTATCAAAAGCCATCAAACATCCATTTCTTGGTCAAGTCACGGACTTGAACTGTCTCACATAGGTTATTAACCTAGGTTTGGTTGGACAATGGTAATTGTCCATTACCCACCCACTTGCCCAAGTTTTTGCTTCATCTTGTCCTATATTTCATATTGAGATAACTACATTCATGCAAGGGGGGCGACATGATCATGAAATCACATTTAGTGATCCCACATGGGCCAAACACCATTGGCAACTATGGATTTTACATGAAGGGAAAGGGTGATGGATTCATGAAAGTTCAATGTTTAAAATGGGAACATCTATGATGGATGCATTATTGGAATCTAAGATTTTGGATTTGTTTTAAAAAACTAAGGGGGACTTCAATGCACATGGAATGGGGGTTTCATGTGGAAATGTTCCCATATTAGCCTTATAGCCCCAACTTCAAGTATTAGGGACAAATTTTTCTCCAAGTTGAAACATGGGAATCAAATTTTGGTCCTACATAGTAATAGGAGGAGAGGTATGTAAGATGTGATAGTTGTTGCATGATTATGTTCATTGTTTTGCTTTCAACCTCAAGGAATTGGATAATTTCAAGGGGTGAGAGGTACACATCATCTGGGATGATGATAATCCTATTTTTCAAAGACCTTACCTGATGCGTTCCCAACCCCCCCTGAAGGACTCAAATGTGAGTCCAAGTAAAAGATAGTGGAAAAGGGAGGAGTCAGGGCACGCTCCCTAACTCACAACACTTTGAAGGGTAGAAGGGCATGTTGGAGTTCCGGGATGGGACTAGGAAGAATTGACAAGCTTCACTCACTCACACAAGCCTGCACACAACCCACACAAAGTGGTTAGTGCATAGTTGGAGCACCTTTGGTGCTAGGACAAACCACGGGCAACACAGACACACTAGACTCACCACGGTTCGGATTTGGGGGAAGCCACCACCTTCCCCCTTCTAGTATATTTTGTGACTGGCCACGGAGCCTACATCCAAATGGCTCTTCTCTCCCAGGACTCCCGAGTGAGAGTCCCGAAATCGCGCCGATTGGGACTCCCATGACTTTGGAGCCCATAACTTTGCGAAAAGATCTTGAATCGAGATGCGGTCTAAAGCAAAGTTGTAACCCTCGTTGAGAGCTTTCCAACGATATGTGGCACGTCCTATGCAGCTAAGTAAATTGGGTCAATTCCCGACTTTTTCTGGTTAAGAATCAAATTGGCAATTTGACTCCCGACCCTTCTTTTGGCCATAACTTGTGCTTCAGATGTCCAAATGAGCAATGCGAGCTCATTTTAGACATCTAAGTTCCAAGATCTTTCCAATGATATAAAAAACGCCACAAACCATTGAGTTTTGACCCCTGAAATCACTCTCTGAAGTTTTGGGAGTCCACCGGGAGTCCATCTCCCAAAATGGGAGTTGCCTTGGGAGTGTGAGGGTTCATTCCCTCATACTCCCTCGACTTCTTACACTCCTGGGAGTATGTGATGTGATTCCCGAGCTTCCTCTTGCCCCGCAACCTTGTAACCCCTTTGCTTTGGTCGCAAGCCCAAAGCTAGGGTTGCGACATTACAATTTAAATGATATGGAGTTCATGTTTTGGTTAAAGTTTGGATGAAATAACTTTTAGAGGTATGGTTGGTGGATTTTTTTAAAGGGGAATATGCATCAAACATAATTGTGTTTGCCAAAAAAAACATCTTTAGCAATTGGAGTAAACGTTAGATGTGTGGAGATTATAAATTGCCTGTCAACAAACCGACATGATTTGACAAATATGCCATGTCATTGTCTAAAAAGATTTTGTGTTCAATTGGCCAAGCCAAGGTGTTTAATATTTTGGATCTACTATCCAAATATCACTCAATCCCATTTTATGAAAATGATAATGTGAAGATTGCATTTTGGGTCATTGACAAAAATGGGAAAGACTATTTGTATCAATGGAAGTTTCTATCTTTTGGGTTGAAGAATGCACCTATATAATTCCAAAATTGATATATCAGGTGCTTGTAGGCTTCGATTTACCAAATGTTACATTGATGACATCATTGTGTTTAATTCCACCATGGAAGAGCATAATTATTAATTATAAGATGTGTTTGACTATTTGGGGGCGCATGATTTGAAACTACACCCAAGAAAATTTAGCTTCTTCAAATCCCAAGTTGAGTGTTTGGGCCACGTCATTTACAAAGAGGTTTAAGAATTCAAAAAGTTAAGGTGGATGTAATTTCCAAGTTTCCAAAACTAATTGATGATAATAGGTCAAAAGTGTTCTTGGGGTTGGCAAACTATTACCAATCGTTTGTCAAAGGCTTTAATCATATTACCAAACCAACTTAATTGACCAAGGGTGATGAAAAGTTCATTTGGGGGGATGCACAAGAACAAGTTTTTCAAGAGTTGAAAGCTAGTTGGCTTAATTCTGCACCCATTTTGAGGTGACTTATTAGAAGCCATCCCTTCCAATTGCACATAGATTGGAGTGTTTTGGGCCTTGGAGTGGTTTTCACACAACTTGATGAGGAAAATCGAAAGTTTGATGTGGTGCCTTATGCAAGTCAGTCCAATAGCCAAGCAAAGGTCAAATATAATTCATATGAATATAAAGGGGAATGTTTGGCATCTATGTGGGTTGTGGCCACATTCCAATATTATTTGTTTAGTAGCCCATTCATTTTGGTCACAAATCACCAACCATTAAAATGGTTCATGGAGTTTGATTAACTCATGGGGAAGTTGGCAAAATGGGCTTTCATTTTTTAAGAATATTATTTTGATGTCAAACTTTGGGCTAGATAATCAACAAGGATGAAAATGGGTTGAGTAAGAACCGAAATGTTAATGATTTGGATACCACAAGAGCACATTGGCATGGGGAAACAAATTTGGAGACAATGTTTAGTTGGCATGTTGTTTCATTTTTTTGCATTTTGGCCATGAGGTATCATGTCAAGTTCAAGTGGATCCCTTAGGCACCTCTAGGAATTTGCAAATGGAACCTAATGACATGGATCTATGGACATTTTTGGGGATGCTTAAATGTTGACCTATTCATAGATAGGGGAATTAAATGTGGGATTGACATCCAAGGAAAATGATTGAATTGTCAAAGGGCCAAAAGATACCATTGGGAAGGCCAAACACATTTTTAAAATATGGCCAAATGGGTGTGCATGAGTGGAACCATGACAAGAAATGAAAGAAAGCATTATGAAACATGCCCATAAAGAATTGGGACATTTTGGGGTTTATAAAAGCTACAATTTTTTCAAGGCCAATATTGGTGGAAAGGCATGTATTTGGAAGTTCAACTATCTGTTTCATGATGCACAACGTGTGATCAGGTTCATGCATCATTTCATGCACCCACCCCTCATTTGTAACTCTACCCAATCATGGGGCTTGGATACTAATGAAGTTTAGATTTTGTTAGGGCATTGAACTAAATGGTTTGTCATAACTTGTATGTGTTGGTTATGATTGAACATTTTTCCAAGTGGATTGAATTAACACCACTTCAAAACAAAAGTAATGAGAGGGCTGATTATGCACTTTTGAACTGGTCTTGAATAGATTTGGTGTTCCAACAAAAGTACTCACAAATCAAGGCACAAAATTTGGAAGAAAATTTCAAGAGTTTGTGTGAGCAGGCTTTGATTGACCATAGGATTACTTCTCATTATCATCATAAAGTTGACATTTTGGCTAAAAGAATTGTACAAGCGATTAATTTTTTTATTAAAAAACATGGATTATAAAAGGGGCATACAAATGAGTGGGACATATAATTACCATGGTTGGCCATGGGATATCGATTTAACAAACAAGCATCCTTTGCATCATTTTCTTTTTACTTTTTGTTTTTTGGGTGTGAACCCCAATTATTGGCATCCATTCATTGGGATGTGGACCATGTGGTTAATTTGGATGATCCCAAGATGTGGGTCAAAGTTCATGAACAACATGTAGCCTTGTTGAAAATAATCATGCCTTTGGCAATGGAAATTTTGGCCATTACTCAACATTGAAATACATTACAATATGGCACCATCCATGTAGGTGGATATTGACCCAAGAATTAGACATTTCAACATGAGGATTATGTTTATTTGCTGTAAACAACACTTGTTACATTGAATGACACAACTAAGCGTGTCATTCTGTGTGTGAAGAAGGTTTTACCTTTTGGGGTTTTATTGTTGAAAGGTCAAGATGGTCAAGTATGAAAAAAACATGTGCGAAATTATGCACCATGTCACTTTCCACATGTGGATGGCTGAATGGATCCATCATTGACCATAGTTCTAACAAGTTTGTGATGTATGTTGTGTGGAGAATCACAAGGTGCAGCAACCATGTTGGTTTGTGATTATTATTTTAAAAGATGGCATATGGGTTGTTTGACACCATCACTTTTGAAATTCCCATAGGATGTTGGGTGTGCCCATGATGCACCAAATAGACATGTTTTGTTGTTTCATGTTAGGCTTTCATAGTAAGACATAAAAATGTTATTGATTGGGATAATGGGTGATTTTAGGAAAGTTGGAATTTAGTTGAACACAAGGGATTACAATTAGGCGATTAATGATGGGGCTCACATTGCACTCATCCTAATAATCTCATATGGTTTGGAACCATACTCCTTTCATGGATTACCTTACCACATCATGTTTAATTTTATCATAGATTTGGCTATTTGGTGTAGGACTTTTACCCCAATTAGGGGGTTATTTTATTTGCATGTTTTCATGTGTGTGGCTTTGTTAGTTTTGGTAGTTGGGTAAAATTGTGTAGTTAGAAGGGCCACCCAACTGAGTGGACTCTCCTTGAAATTGCATTTTTGTATGTTTGAAAAATCACAAGGGAAACATAATAGTTTGGATTGTCGTAATTTTTTAAAAAAAAATTTCCAATTATTGCAAAATTTACATTTTACAATCTTAAAACAAAAAAAAAAAAAAAAAAACATTTAAAAAGCAATCAAACCTCGAGAATGGACAATCCTTGTTTTTTCAAACTTTTTTTTTAATACCAAATGTGCACCATTCCTTTTGAAAATTGGAGAGGATTTTAACATTGATGATTAAAATGGCAAAATGACTTGAATTGATGATTTTTTTTTTAATAACATGTTTGAACAATGTGATTCAAAAGTGTTTTTAACCTTGAAAATTATGGATTTTGAAAATGTGGCTTTAACAAAAGTTGTTCATATATATGTGATAAAAGGGTATGAATGCATAATAAACATGATATAAAATCAAGTTTTAATCAAAATGTATCTATATCTAAAATGGGGTATCTAAAATACTAAATTATAAATTATAAACCATTGCAAAAATGACACGTGTCAAGTGTAGTCCTTGGAAAAGGACTTGACTTTATTGCTTTTGGCTCCTTTGATCGCAATTTCACCCAATGTTGGGCGTTGATTTAATAGTGCACAATAACTATTAGGTATTTATTACATGATAGTTAATTTATGTAGTTTACCATGTGTTGTTCCTTACGAAGGGTGAATGGGGTTCCAATTTATTTGTGTTTGGGGGGGATTTATCCATATAGTGTGACAATGGAGTTTCATCTTTTGTGTTTTGAAATTTCAAAACACATAGGAAAAAACATGTTTTGTTTGTTGTTGTTTGCACTTGGTTTCCTACAATTTGTACATGAGTTTCCTTGATTTGTGTGCATGTTTTCATGTGTGTGGCTTTGTTAGTTTCAATGATGTTGGGTTTCGATTTAGGAGTGCACAAAAAAAAAGGCAAACTTGATAACATTCAAATGTAGAAGGAATGAACCTTGTATTATGGCAAGATTTGGCCAACTTTAAAAGTACACAAAGTTAAGGTCATCATAATTTCATTTTCAAAAAACCATCTTTGTAGGTCTGAAATTAGGGGGTGGGTTACCTCAATACGCGATTTTTCACTACAACAACAAATCTTTTGAGAACATTGTCATAAATATTGATTCAATATACTTGTCTATGAGATTGTGAGTGTGGACAAAATATATTTATCTTGTAATCTTATAACTAAGAAACTTTTAAAGTTCAACAAGATCTACACACCAAGATAAAGGCAAAACATCATTTGAATATTGAAGAAATTTTGTGAAATCATAAAACATAAAATCATCAAAGTTGGAAATTGGAATTATATAGAGGTGGAACAATTTAGTTTTAGTAAGATTTGTCACATCCATAAAGTTGATAATAAAAAAAAGTTGACATTTACCATATTTTATGAAGGTATAAAGTTTGATATTTAGTCATGACACATTTCAACAAGTTCAACATGGAGATCCAATGGGTCTTCACATTTTTCAACAACTTTAAACCTACGAATCCCAAAGTTTAAACAAGTTTTGTAAATTCCATGAACTTCTTAAGGTACTGAAGAAAAATGAATAAAAAGATTACAACATTGGTTCAATGTGAGATACTAAAGGCAATTTAGACAACACAATAATTGCCAAATTGGTTTGGTGTGCCATGTAATGCAAAGAAACCAATTAGAAAAGGAACAACTTTAGAATTGAGTTGCAAGGTTACTCAAGTGCAATTTGTCCTTGGAAATAAAATATCTATCACAACCAACCTATTCACATAATTTGAACCAAACTCTTCATTCAAAACTCCTCCATACTTAGCCATGCAATTCAAGAGGATTGTAATAATATTATTTATATTTGTACCCACTTCCACATGCTCCAAGGTTAATAAAATTGGAATTCAATACCTATAATTCATGATATAAGCATGGACATTAATTCATTATTGATTGTCCGGTATAATGACCTCATTTGCACTCACTAAAAAGAAATTAACCCTTTTACACGATAATTTTAATGGAACTAAAAATGATATTATGCATTGACTCAACCATTTCCCAACCACTATCATTTGTCCAATGTTTTAAAGGTTGTTTCTAGCTTTCAAAATGCAAAACAACTCATTGATTGCTTTGAATTCAAACATTGGAAAATCATGGTTTAGAATGTGAAAAATTGTGGTGAATTGAATCTATTTTTTTGGAGTTAAGATGAACATTAGATTATGTAACAAACTGAAAACTATTTCAATGCATTTGCCAACATAAATGCTCTATTTTTTAGCTATAGAAGTCCTTGTTAAAATATTAATCTTCAACATCAAATTTGGAAGAATCAAATTTTGATTTTTTAAACTAGTGTGCTTTTGCACAATATCCAAGTTTAACGATACAAGCTTTTTCTTTCCTTCAATGATTCAATAGACTATACATTTTGTTTGAAAGATCAATCAATTTTCTTCTAGAATAAATTCAACCCTAGGAAATTTGGTTACTCAAGAATCTTAAAAGAAACAGACTTGTCATAAGACTTTTTTGATTTCTTGGATGGAGAATTTTATGCATTAGAATTGCAAGCCTCATGAACAAGTGGCAAGTTGGAAGGGGAGGTGCACAAGAGCTTGCAATGCTATTGCCTTGACAAAAAAAAACCTTGAAACAAAAATTATTAAGGATTTTCAATGGCACAATTACACCAAGTAAATTCACAAGTAAACAAATTGAAAACAAGTGGACAAGCAAAAGTGAACAAATTGGACATAATTGGACTATAAACCTTCAACAGAAGCTCAAGATGCAACAAAAAATCCAAGAGGAAAGATGGAGAAAATCATGCATTTATTGTTGATTTTTTAAGGAATCTCCTTATATTGTTTCAAGTTGTGACTTTGTCAATTTCGAAGATCTTGAATTGCTTTCATCTTGTCAATAGTTATAGAAATTCCCATGCTTTTTCCCACAATCCATCCATGTGACTATTGCAACAACAAAGTTTTGTTGTTGAGCTCACAACAATCTCAAAATCCAATTGTTAAAAAATCACAAATGTTTAAGTTTTCCTAAAACATTCAAGGCAACAACCATGTGTTGTTGCCATCTTCAAGCTTTCAAAAGAAAAGGCATGAACAATACTAATGGCAACATATGGGACTTGAAAGCAAAATGGGGAGCAGACTATTAGTTTGGGGGAAGGGGAGCTCATCAGGTGACCTACCAAACAAGGTGGTTGCCAATTGAAAATATATTATAACATATGGTCATAGATTGGCAAAGCCGTAAAGCCCTAAAGGTGATGTTGGTGATGGAGCCTAAAGACAAGCATCCCTTGTTTGGCAATGGAGGGAGACATGTGGTTTGCCTTTTGGCGCACATGGTGCTATGCGAGGGGTGTTTTGGGTGATTTAAAAAATTGATTATTCAAAAAAAATTCCCTTATGTAATTTCGCAGGGCGGTTTTTTACAGGACCTTGTGGCTATGAATCAACTCCAAAAAAAAACCAGATCTGTGCACATTATAATTTTGATGTTCAGTCATTGGACCATCCATGTCTACCTGTGCTTGTCACAGTTCGCTGTTGTGTCATTGGATTGACCATTGGATTGTTCAGCAGATGAGTATCAAATGGTAAATTGGCTTCTATTGCAATGGAAAATATTCAAGGTTTTGTAGAAACTGCAATTTTTAAAATTGCAGTCTAGTAATTTTTTTAATATTGTAGTTTGGTGTAACAAACAAAATCTTGTAGATGGGTAGATATTGAGTCGATTCCGGACAGCAAATTTTGCCTGGTTTTGACTGGTTGATTTCAATTTGTTTTTGCAAGGCTAAGTTTCAATTTGTTTGATTGTTCTGCCCAGAAGACAAGAGACTTCACATTATTTTTAGTGTAGGATTCTTGGGGTACAATTTTGGATTGAACTCAGAACCAATGTGAAGGTGACAGCTGGAGACTTAGTTGTACTCTCTAAGCTGTTTTATTGATTTCAAGTGTTTTGTGGTCAATCTAGCTAACCAAGGTAGTAGGTACATGGTTCCAACCAGTGCTAGAGGGTTCTCACTTTTTTGCACCTGGAGCAGTTGGGTAAGGGTAGGGTATATGTATACCCTGGACAGATGGTTCTCAAACAAATTTGACCCTCAAGGGGAGGTTTCACAGAACTGGTTTTGATCCTTATCTAGGGTTCTAAAAAAAAGAAAATCAAATAATCAGTTCCAAGAAACTACCCTAATAAGCTGGTTCTTTCATTGGGACCACCAGTTTCTTGAAAATTCTCAGGAACCCAGAACCAAAGGATATTTGAATCTCAGAACATTAAAGAACCAAAACTGGAGGTTCTGAGATCCTGAAGATTTTCAAAAAAACAAAATCCAGAGGTTCTTACCAAAATCAAAGAACCACCCTGCACTGGTTCCAACTTCCATCATTTCTCATGATTCTGTTGCAAAGCACCCCAACCTGGTTCCAACTTCCATTTGTTCTGATGATCTTGTTGGCTCTGCCTATCAGGGAAAGACTACCGCTGAATTCATTTGGTCCTGCATTTTCAGGAACATTTCCTACTTGAACTGGTTGGAAGGAACAGTTGGGTTCTCTTGATTTTGTTTTTATATGCACCAAAATAGCCACGTGCTAGGCAAACATTATGCAACCAGCTGCTTGTTTGAACAGGGCAGAGCCATTACACAATGAGCTGCTTGTTTACTGATGTTTGAAAGACAAGTTTTCAAAAGAAATATTATCTTATTTTGCAAGGTATAGGTTTCATTTGGGGTTGACATCATCCTTGCTTGCATAGTGAATTTCTTCTCCTTCTAGCCTGAAATGCAAAAGGTCCCCCTGAGGAAAGGACACATGGTGACAAGCTACCCAATCTAGTGCTGGCTACTCAACAAGCAGCTCATTAAGTAAATGCTCAGCCCCTTATGGCAAGTTCAAATCAGCAACAGTTAGAATAAGAGATGCTCCATGAAGTTCCCAAAAAATGTGCTCACTTGTGGCTTCCAAATAACACATGGTGAACACTCCTCAAATACTCCTCAAGGGCAATTTCATACCAACAATAGACTATAAAAGCAATATACAAAGACTGCTGCAGGGTACTCTCAATTGTAATTTTTCTCAGAGAATTTCAAATCTTGGAAGGTATATATATCCAATTGAACATATATCTATGAAATTGCAGAGAAATCTCCACAACAATTTGAAATGAGTGGGAGTGCAGTCATCACCTTATTAGAGTTGCTCAAAAAGTGTCAGACTGTCACCTTCATCACAAATAGCAGTGACAAACTGCCCGTGACTACCTACTCACTTCATCAGCTCCCAATGACGGGTGTAGATAAGTATACCAATATTCCAGCCAAGATCTTTGCAAACCAGTATAAAAAATCAGCAACCTCAGTTTCTGTTGCAATTACAGAAGCAATGGGAAGACTCAGTCATCATGTTGACTGGCACTCAAGAGACATAGCAAATCAAAATAGTCAATAGTATCCTCATTTAACCAGCAACAATGCAACCCATGGGTCCAAAGCATCACTAGATAAGAAGCCAGATGAGAATAAAATTAAAAAACTCTTCATGCTCAACAAAGGATTTATTGTGTTCCGACAATAGGCCTGCCAACAAGAACATGAGCAACACCTATGACACCAGCCTTCTGATCAGACAGACAGATGAGTCGTGTAAGGTAGCCATGCTCCTGTAGAGCCTCATTCCGGTCAAGTTCTACTATCACCTTGCAAATGGTATGCAAAACACTATCACAACTATCATAATCATAGCTACTCCAGTCTGCCATGCGAACTAGTGACATAAAATCATCAGATGAAAGCACTGAGCATAACCAATTTGACCGTGGGTATGTCACAGTAACCTCTAATGGACAGCTTGATTTCTGACCATTCATTCTGGAACTATTGAACCCTTCCAACATAAGGCAATCCATGCCTGCCTTTTGATCTCCAATCTTACCAAGGCCCAAGGCAGCAAACTCTATCTCTGAAGTTGAATCTCTCAACTGTTGCGCATCTACAGGTTTCTTCACTGACAAATGAACAGGAACAGCATTCTTCAGACAGTTATGATGATATTGGCTGCTTACTGAATCATAAGAACCACTCTCAGTTCCTAAACAACCAACAATGGATCGGCTATCTTTACTGTCTTCTGAATTTGCTGTATTAGGTCTTAAAATTCTTGTTTTACGGGAACCCTGTTGAACATCATGAGATGAGCTAAAAGGAATAGAAAACTGCAGTTTTCCCACACAACAGGGGGAGACAATGTAAGCTGCACTGTACTTCAAAGCTTGTAGGAGAGCAAGGTCTGTTGCCTTGCCACAGGCATGCAGTGCAACACAAACATCAAAGGGTTCCAAATAATCTTCAATTCGGCCATGCCAGGTCATCACATTTGAGAGATTTGCTATTTGAGCCCGCTGATTTAGTAATCTAATGCTTTCCCATTTGTAGTCCACGCATACAAAGATGTGATCGGGAAAGAGCGATGCCAGTGGAAGGGAGAGAGCTCCTGAGCCACAGCCAAAATCCACTATCACTGAACCTGCAGGAACACAAACAAAAGCAATCTCATAAGCCAATTGTAAGTCCACCTCATTCTTGTTGTGTCTAGTGTATAGGATCATCATCACTTTCATCAAGAAAAGCAGCAACAAGCTGATATAACTCCGACTGAGTTCATCAGGTCCCAACAGTAGATGTAGATAAGTATACAGTAATCCACCCAACTGTTTCAGACAAAACCATTATACAACCATACTTTAGAGTTTAGAGTTTAGGGTTTAGGGTTTAGGTAAACCCCAAACCTAGGCATCCTAAGTTTCTGTCACAAGTTCCAGAAGCAGCATGAAGACACTCAGTCATTCTGTGAAGACTCAATCATGTTGTCCATGCAAACCTGAGGATTCATGCACACAAAGACTTGAGCAACAAGACAAATGCAAAAGAGCAACAGAAGGAATAGAATACCAACAGATGGGGGAGGAGGTGCTAGGAGGCTTTCTCTGGAACTACATGTAAGTAGTGCAGCTCAAGCTGAGCTCCTAGCTTCCATGCTGGTATTTTGTCCATGTACTGACTGACCTGCAGGAAGATGGAAACCTTTGAGAATTGCGGCAATGGTGTACACTTGAGACCGCTTGCGTTCTCCGCGCTGAAAAAGGCCTCCTTCTTCTTCCTCTACAACATGGTGGCACCAAGGCACATCCTCATCTCCAGCTTCCCCTTTGTTTTTCCTCTCACCTGTAAACCCTTTGTATCCTCCTCCCCTCAAGGGATCTGCAGTAGCAGGCATCCCATCCCAGTCAATGCTGAATCTCTCCTCTTCACCAAGCTCTGCAACAGCAAACAACGGCCACAGGACTTGGTGGGGCAGTTCACTGTTGCGGATTTCCAAAGTTCCATTCTTTGTAGAGAACATCGTTACAGAAGATGAGGGAGCAACATCTCCTGCTGTGAACTCTACTTCTCTTCTGAACCCTGGAAATCGTTCAAGACCTTGTCTGTCCAATACTGGAATCTGTTGAAGAATTGACAGTATGCGAGCACGCTGCAGCTCTTCTCGGGATGGCCCTCGTTGCTCCCTGAATTTCTGCCGCCGCCTCCCTGTAAAAGAACCACTTGGTTTCTTCTTCAGCTGCTGCTCATTCTTGGAGCTTTGAGAGATGTAAGACAGATGCCAGCAGTAGGCAAGGTAGCTGCTAGGGTGCACCATGGTATGGTCATCTGCCACACAATCTTCTGGAGTCTGCACCGCTTACTTGCAACAGCCGGCCTCCAAGACGCGGAAAGCTGCCATGGGACGCGCTTATTCTTCTTCGTCTTATTCTTTTGTACTCGCCCTTACTCTTCGTCCCTTTGCATGTCCAGTTTCTCGCATAGTTGCGAAGCGCAAACGCACAGTAACTGCTCCACAGACAGGCACACGAAATCTCTGGGAAACAGACGGAATCAAAGCTTAAAGGGAACAACAGCAAGCAAGCTTGGAAATGTTCCAGCTGTTGTTAGTTAGGGCTCGGATTAGGGTTTTGGATGGACCATGGAGGATGCAGGTCCATGGGCATATTCTAGGTACACTTGCAAATTGGTTGCACCTTGTATCTATGCTGGGTGGGTGTGGGTCCAAGCACATTCCATGTTCTGGGTGTTGCAATCACAGATTCTATACTTGCAAATTGCTTGCATCCTGTATGCATGCAGGGGCAGGAGGGGGAGGGGTTGGGTTTGTGGATTGGATCCAAGACAGCACCCAAGAAGAGAAAATGGGTGGTGGAAAACCTTTTGTGGATGGGAGAGATGAAGCAAGATCGTGAAGGGTACCTCATGAAGATCATGAGGCATTTGGTGAAGCTAGACAATATCTCAGACATACTCATGAAGTTCTTCCACTTTGAGCTTCCTTGTGTGTAGGGTGGGTCTAATCCAAGCATATTCTAGGTGTTGCAATCACAGATTCTATACTTGCAAATTGTTTGCACCCTCTATGTTTGCTTGGGCGGCTGGATCCAAGAAACCACCGAGCTGAAGAAGAGAAAAGAGTTGGAACACCTTTTGTGGGTGGGAGAGACGAAGCAATGAAGGATAAATTTTGAAACAGGAGGTATTGATGTGAAGCTAGACAATATCTCAGACATGTTCATGAAGTTGTTCCACACTGAGCTGTGAGTATTACAGATACTTCAAAGTACCTATACAATCTGCCTGCACAACTAGCCTGGAGAGCTTGATGCTCCTCAATTTTGAGTCCAAACCATCCTCAGATCATTCTCCAGGAGTTTGTTGCAGCATGTTTTCTAGATTTTCATTTGGTTGAAAACCAATTAGAAACTCAAGGGGTTTGCGTACCCTAGACTCCAAATTCTCAACTGGTATTGTGAGAGATTGTCCAGTACCTTACATGGATTTTGTAAGCCTTGTCACACAGAAGATGATGGAGAATGGATCTATCTTGAAATCCTTCCAGGCTTGAGGCCCCTGAGTCATCCACAATTTTGAGTAGTAATGGGTACCTCAAATCCCAGGAAGTGTCTCAAGATAGACAGACGAAGAAGAAGAAGATGCTTATCTCCAACTCTTGCATGCATGGTCCATACGCACACAACCCCATATTTTCAGCCATGAAGAAACAGTCAATTGTTCCACCTCTGTCTAAAACAGGATTGGACTTATGCAGCATACTCCACTACAATGAAAATGCAAAAGCATGCAGAATACATGCAGACACCTTTAGAGCTTTTGCACCTCCTGGATCATCCACTGCAACAACAGCAGAAGTTCTTTGTCATCCTGCACCACATTGCAACACTTCACATACAGGTGATAGATAGATCACGCCTTGCGCAAGCCTTACATACACTGCCTCAATTCCTCCAACTCCACTGGTACTACCATCTTCTCTAAAGCCCAAATCTCTCTAATCAATAATTAGCCTGGGCACATGCTCAAGTGAGGGCAGGCATATTAGCCTGCAGTGGGCCCCTCCACCCAAGCTATCCGCTGGGCTATCCGCTGGCCCAAGGCAGGCACAAAGGGCCACTCACTGCCCTGCTTTTAGGTGAAGCGGAAATTTTACGAAACTCCTGCTGCAGTAGACGGGAACGAGAGTAAAGTCCAGACAGTCCAGAATTCAGAGAGCTCACGGTCAGGCTAACGCAAGCCTTGCGCGAAGCTATCTCGCGCACATGACACAAAAACAGGGCCAACGCGGGCTAATACGCTTGCCGTTAGCCTGTCAGCGCGGCGATCGCGAGGAAGGGTTTATGATACGAAATCCTAGATGAACGGATAAGGGGTATCATTGAAATCGAAGTTTGTGTATGTTGGAATTGAAATGTAATGTATCTTGACGGGTGCAAAATGAGCAATCGAATTTGTACATCCTCTTTTCTACGAAACCCTAGATTTCATAGAGAAGCAGAAAGGGTTTAGGGCAAATGGTTTGAGGTCCTTTCTATGAAAACCCTACAGAAGCAGAAAGCTCTTACTAGAAGCAACTCGTTTGAGGTATTTTCTATGAAGCCCTAGAGAAGTAGAAAGCTCTTATAGGAAGCAATGGTTTGAAAGAGTCAAGCACACCTATTCAATCAACTTAATAGAATTGCACAAGTGCAATATAGTTTTTAACAATTTTCATCTCACCACATTTGAATCTCAAAAAGGTCAATATAAAGAATCTCATACTAGGTCATCCACAATATATAAGGCAGCATAAGGATTTTGCAATGTGTGCAATATTCACATTTATGTAAAGCAATGCTATAATTTTGTAAATATTATACACGTCCAAGCAATGTGTAGTCTGTAAGTGTCTTCATGTACTATGAATGTGAAATAGAAGTGTACTTCTCCACAATGGAGGATTTAGTGGATAAAACCACATGGTAATTAGGGATTCTATACTTTTGATTAATACAATTGAATCTATGAGGTTATTCAATATTATCATTTGAACTAAGATGGACCATGGTAACACCACCCTTAGTCAATCTACAATTATGTGACCTTTTGCTTGACAATCTTTTCAAATAGACACGTAAATAGGTACGTACATATGTCCTACCTACATACATAGGCAAATAAATAATCATTTTTTTCAAAATATAATTAACATATCATGTGGCAAATTTTGATTGTGCCACATGTCATAATCTAAGGTCATTTGAAATGAATGTTCATAATGGATGGTCACGATCAATGTTTGAATAACAAAAAAAATTCATCCAAAATTCTTCATAGTGGCACATGGTGGATTTTAGTATTGCCAAGTGGCACCATCACAAATCATTGGAATTTGATGGCATGAATTTTTTCAACATTTAAAATCATTGTTTTAAAATTACTTTAATTTAAAAGATGTGACAAATAATGTGTGGATATTTTATAATTGCAAATATAATTACAAAAACAATATTTAGTTGCAAATGTTATGGATGGTCAAAGGATGAACACGTATATGTTAACCATATACATCATCCATGGTCCATTTGATGATGTAATGTTAAATCATGATTTGTGATTAAATGTTGGTTGTGATTTCACTTATGTAATTAAGGCAATTTTAGTTGTAAATGTTGGTTGTAATTGTTTTATAGTCACAAATTACAAATTGACATTTTTCTTCTAGTGCACCTATTCGACAATGACCATTTCTTTCACGTAGTGGTGTCAAATGTCAATGTGTTTTGTTCGATTGTGATGGATTAGATTCTTGATGAGGGTGATGATTGATTGATTATCTATGAAGTGGTTATTGTTTTTTTCGAAAGTACTCCTAATTCCTCAAGAAACATTCTAAACCAAATCACTTCATGTGTGGCTTGAAAGGTGACCATGTACTCAACCTCAGTCATGGAGAACACCATTGCGGGTTGCAACGTACTTGACTAGCTAATTATTGCATTGATTAAAGAAATGCAAACCTAGTAGTTGAGTTTCAAGTGTCCAAATTGCCTCCCCAATTTGAATCAGAATTGCCTCTAATGCACATTCCAGATCTCCAACCCTTTAATATTGAAGGAATTTTTTATTAGTGCCTTGGAGATATTTCAATATCCTTTTCATTGTTTTCAAGTGTAATAATTTAAGATCTTGCATAAATTGACTCATTATACCTATCGCAATGGCGATGTAGTTATCATGACATACATAATGGTGCTAACAACTTGTCTATAAGGTATTTTTGCCATCTCTTTAGGTTTTTCTTGGTTTGTTGGTCTTGCATGTTTAATGAATGTGGTAACAATGTCAAACATGGTGCTCACATGTTTACACATTTCCATGTTTAAATGTTTTAGGATGTTATTGATGTATGTTGTTTAGCTAAAATTAATTGTTTTCAATCTCTTGTCCTTTAGTATGTGGATCCCTAAGCAATATGAAACTTCACCCCAAGTCCTTCATCTCAAATTCAACAAATAGTTGTTCTTTCATGACTTTCAAGTTTTATGGATCTTTGGTAAATATTAGTAAATTGTCTATATACAATGCAAGAAACACAACTTCCTTTGTGCCTTTTGACTTGACATAAACACTATAATCAAATTGAGATTGGACAAAGTTGTTTCTCTTGAAGAAATTGTTGATATTTGCGTTCCAAACCTATTGTGATTGTTTAAACCCTTAAATCACTTTGTTTAATTTGCAAATAAGTGCATGATGATTTATTTTTTCAAATCCCTTTGGTTGCATCATGTAAACTTCCTCCTAAAATTCTCCATTCAAAAAAATGTTCTTGACATCCATTGGGTGAATCTCCAAATCCAATGTTGTTGCAAATGCCAATAAAATTCTTGTTGAAATGACCTTTGTCACATGTGCATAGGTTTCATCAAAATCGACACCACAAATTTGAGAAAAACCTTTTACAACAAGCCTTGCCTTGTAGTGATCCACACCCATGTTAGCCTTGCGTTTGATTTGAAACACCCATTCACTTCTACCTTTGGGCAACTCTCCCAAATCCCAAGATCCGATTTTGACGAGGGTTCAACATTCTACCTAAACCACATGCTCCCATTGCATCATGTTTTCACTTTGCAAGGCTTTTGATAATGGGAGAGGTTCTTCAATGTCAACAACCATGTAAATGAAATCAGTTGTTATGTTTTGTGGTGCATTCTTTAAGCAAGTAAAGAGTTTTCTTACAGCAACAACCTTAGCAAGTCCATTCTTATAGTTGTAGTAATATTTTTATTCAATGATGGATCAACATTAATCATCTCTCCCTCCAATTGTTGGTCATTTTCGGCTCTTTGGAGATTGTCATTAAGGCTACCATTTCCACCATTTTGTGGACCCATTTTCGAAGATTGAGATTTGGGGTAGATCGTTGAACAATAGTTGTAGCTTCCCCACTATCTTTTAATATGATGTACAATGTTCATGGGATTTTGATTGACCTCCATTACTTTGATTCCTTTTGCATTGTTTTACAATGCGCTTGTTTTAGAACCTATTATCGATGCTATTTCATCGAAGACTGTATTGCGGTTGGGTTTGATATTCCTAATGGCACAATCCACTAGTCTATAAGCTTTAGAGTTTGCATTATACCCAACAAACATGCATTTGGTGTTTTTGGGTTCGAGTTTTGTTTTTTTTTGGGATGGCCTCCAAGCATAGCCTATGCTTCCAAAGATTTGAAGATGGCAAACCTTAGGTTTCTTCCCACTCCAAGCTTCTTTTGGTGTCTGGTTGTCAATTGTTTTGTGAGGACTCTTCGCCTTCAAGTACACAACTATGTTGATGGCTTCAATTTAATGCTTCACATTAATACCTTTTTGATGAAACATTAAACGGGATGATTCCACAATCATCCTATTGAAATGCTTAGCTACACCATTTTGTTGCAACAAATAAGGCATAGATGTTTGATGTTGGATTCCATGATCCTTCAGGAACTGCTAGAATTCCTTAGACAAATAGTCACCCCTATTATTGCTCCTCAAAATTTTGAACTTCTTCCCAAATTGGCTTTCAATGAAAGCTTTGAACTCTATGAATTTTTCAAAACACTCTCCTTTTTGTTTCCTAAAATAACATATTTTTTTCCAAGAGAGGTTGTTCATGAACATCACAAAGTACTTTTCTCCCCCTATTAAAGCAGTATTGACCGGTCCCCAAATGTTTGAATGAATCAACTCAAGGACATCAAAAGCTTTTGATGCACTTTTGTTGGGGAAAGGTTCTTGATGTCATTTCCCAAGCACACATCCTTCACAAAATGGCAATGGATCCCCTTCATTCTTCAATGACAAACCTTCTACAAAGTTATGTCATGTTAGCAATTTGATGTCCTTCACATTGAAATGGCCCAACTACTCGTGCCATAAGTGAAGGTTGTTTTTTCCGTGACCAACTTGAGCGCATTCCTTTGCCTTCAACTCGGTGTTGCTATCTCCAAGATTAGTAGACTCGGCATGTTCCTTTGTGTTCATCTATGACATGGAAAATTTTCTTGGTCAAAAAAATCTTGTTGGCAAGTCCTTTGCCAACATATTGTTTTTCAAGAACCTCCTAGATCCCATGTGTAGTGGTCTTTTTTTTGAACAATCATGACTTGATTGTCGAGCAAGCTTTGGACCAGGAAGTTCCAAGCCTTGTTTTCCTTGTTGGTGTAGTTGGTAGTGGTAGCAACTTCATAGTCGTCTGGCTTCACTTCTATCATGTCAATGAGTCCTCACAATTCCTTCACTTGCAGGAGAGTTTGCATCTTGAACCTTCACAACATGTAATTCTTACTTTCAAAATTTTTGATGAGTGGGCCCATAACCTACGAACGATTAAAGTCCATGGCAACTTACAAGAGACAACAACAATTGAAAGTGATACAAAAATCTTAAGCAAAATGACTTGAAGAACGCAAAACATGGTATATTCACATTTCAAGTGAGGCCAATTTATACACTAAGAACAATTAATTGCATGGCTAAAACTTAGCCATTAATTCGATGAGGACTACTTGCTATCCAGTTAATCAACTACCGATTAGATGATCAACATTATATGCCAGATCATCTGTTGGATTCTTAAGCAACAATAGCTTCATGTGAACTACTATTAACCACTGATCTATGTTACAATTGTTGATCACATTCTATTGACCTGGCAAGTTATCTCTAACTATTGGAGGATCATGCTCCAATGACATGACAAATTAGGTTCTAGTAACTTCGGTACTATATTTGACCATATTCCAACACCCACAACTGGTTCAAAACAATCCTTAGAATGCAAGTCCCTCTCTACATATAGAGTTGGCCAGCTTGTGTCCCCTACAGAAAGAAGCATCCAGCTGGGATGCATGCTTGACCAAGCACATAAACACAAGGTGGGTGCCAACAATCACAACTTTACAAAGAGGGAAGAAAGGTATTATTACAACAAAGCAACAACAACACAAAGAAAGTTTTCAAAAAGAAGATTTTGGGGATCTGGGGAGTATTGAGTTCACAAAAATGAAAGAACAAAGCTGGAGTGTTGTGGGCCATCGGGAAGATGGCGACACAAGATCATTTCATTAGAATAGAATGAGCCAATTTACAAGTGTATGTATTTTGCGACACACCCATCCAAAATCCTCCTAATTTCCACATCATGTTATACATGTATTCCTCTCTGGAAGAACCCAATACAGCAGCTGCAGGGTGGCGGCACGAGAGATTCCAAACTCACCCCATATCCCATCCATGAAGAAAGCTATGTATCTCCATCTGATTCAGATTCTTCTTTATCTTCTCTTGAAGAGACCCTCAAGAAGTTCTACAGACACTCTTATCACGAGGAAGATGCAAACTCTCCAGATCGCTACTACAAAGGCAGAGTAGCTATCTATCTATCTATATCTACAAGCTGCTGCTGGTACTGGGCGGTGGCGAATTCTTGAAGGTTGTTCACCCTGTGCCTCTTGGCAGCCAACGTAGCTTTTTGCTTCACCAGAGCAGCGAAAGCATCCCACGGCAGCTCGGGAGGAATCGGCTGGTTGTGCAAGTGGTGAGGCGAATCCTCAAAATTGTAAGGAATTTTCTTCTTTGTGTAAAAAATTCCGGCATCGTATGCTCTCGCGGCCTCTTGCGGAGTCTCGTAAGTCCCCAACCATATCTTTCGCTTCTGCGATGTGGGTCGGATCTCCGTCACCCACTTGTTAAGCTCCGGCCTGTGCCTCACACCTCTGAACGCCATGGTGTCGCCTCCTCCTCCACTGCCAGTAGCACCCCCGGAAACGTCATCGGTGTCCCATGGGGGTGGCTCCTTATTCAGGTCTATGTTGCGCAGCTTGTAGCTTCTCTCTGGTGACGCATGTAGACGCATTGCCCCGACCCCTCTGCTTCTCTCCTCCTACTCCTCCTCCTTCCTCCCACCACCTACTCCTTGGCAAGCAACCCTCAACCGTCCCCTCCTCAAAAGCCGAACTTTGAATCCCCACTTAGATCTACCCTCCTTCTCTCTCTTCAAGCTTTCGTTAATTCTTCTTCCTCTCTCACTCTCGTGCATGAAACAACTCTCCAGACTCCTACTTCCTCCCACCTTGCATGTACAAGAAGAAAAAGAAGAAATGGAAAAATCGAGCACCTTTTTGGTACAACAAAAAGGAAAATGGGAAAATCGAGCAACTTTTTGGAAGAAGAACAAGAAAAAGAAAAATGAGAAAATCGAGCACCTTTTTGATAGAAGATGAACAACAAAAACAAGGAAAATGGGAAAATCGAGCACCTTCTTGGTAGAAGAAGAAGAACAAGACGAAGGAAAATCGAAAAATGGAGCACCTTTTTGGTAGAGCAACAACAACAAAAGCGGAATGATAATAAAAAAAAATTTCGGTCGAGCTAAAGAAGAAGATGTGTTGTAAGAAATTGGCAAGAAGAAGAAAGTGGTTGGTGCAGGAGAGGGAGATGGACGGAAGGAAGTGAGGGATGGAGAGGGACTTAGGGGGAGGGCGGGGGTTAATGACAAGCGGCGGACGAGGTACGCGCGCATATCACCGACACACATGGAAGGCGTGCCGTAGTGGGTGGTTGGCAGTCTTTTTCTTTTATGGCGACAACGTCTCAAATTTCTGGCGAAACTTTCCCTTTTTTTCAAAAATAATTCGCCAAGATTCACCCTTATTTTTGGGGAGCGTGTCGCCAGTTATGGCGAAATCTCTGTGAATTTGTGTGGGGATAGGCACCTCGCCAGTGTTGCTACAGTACAAAAATGGCCAAACAAAAAAAAACGAAAAAGAAAAAGACTGGTGATGGGTGGGACTCACAGCTCATTTTCTTCCCACCGCCACCGCTCGTCTGGTGCCTGCTTGAATGAATGACGACTCTTTCCGTCGTCAATGCCGAGTACAGGACAGAAAAAGCAGCACAGGGAGAGGCCAGACTCCAGACTCCAGACTCCAGAGGAGAAGAATTGGTACGGCGCTTGCTTTATATTTATTCCCGTCCCCTCTTCTCTTCTGCGCCTTTCGTTGCTTGCTTTTGATTAATGTCCCAACTGTCCGTTCCTTCTGTTGGTTCCTTTCTCTCTTGGTTTGACTACTTGCAACTTCACATGTCGGTAGTTAAGTTACCCACTAACCCCAAGTAGGTTGAAATCTCATCTTTGAAATCGTTGTGTTGGCCTTGCCTACACGATCTCATCTTTGAAATGGTTTTGTTGGCCTTGCCTTGGTAGGCAAGGAGGATATTGTGTTTAGATTCATTATAGTAGCTTAAGGGATTTTGGCCCCTAGGTAATAGGTCTGTTTTTATATTAGGATTTTTGAAAGATTGATATTTTGGCTTGTGTTGAAACTTGAGATTAGTTACAAAGTTATAATATATTGAAGGATTTTGGTTTCTTTTAGAGGATTTTTTGAAGATTATATTTTGGCATGGTGATATTTGAGGTTTCATAATTCTTCTTTCGCCTTAAGATACTTTTTAGCGTAAATGGCAAGGCCACAGTGTGACACACCCTGGGTTTGCATAGGGTTAAGGGTTAGTGTACTAAGATATAGAGGGGTGTTCAATAAGCTTTTGTGTGTGAGTGTGACAAAAAAAATGTTATGGTCAATAAAATTGTTGGATTTTGGTGATTTATTTATTTTTTCTTACTTATCTTTAAGTGAACTAACAATTAAATGTGTAATAATAAGGGCTTGATAGCTTGTGAGAATTTCAAAGGACCAATGAAAATGGTAGAAAGGGATTATTTTTTTCAATGTTCAACAAAATAGGGTTGTGTGGAGATGTGGAAGTTTTTTCTCTAAGCCTAATAGGCCTGAACTTGTTTCTGTAGTTATCTTGAGTGGAGTAACAGTTCAATGTGTAATAGCTAGGGTCATGCAATTTACTTGTGCACTTTGTTTTTACACAAATGGTTTTGTTGTTGTTGTTATATTATTATTACCTATTCACAAATGGAAACTCTGTTCATTGGTTGTTGCCCTAACTTCCTTCCCAAATGCAACCCCAAGAAATTTCATTACCTTCTTTCTGCCTCTAGGGTCTGGAGAGTATACCTAATACAGATTTTTCTTTCTTTCTTGTTACTCCTTGTCGTACTCCATAACAAAGTGTTTTTTTTTTTTCATTTTTAGATTCTTTTTTGTTATTCTGTCTTCCCTTGGTCTAGGAACAATTTAATTTTATTATTATTTTTGCCCTTTCCCCTTAATGAAATCTCTACCCCATGGTCTAATAACATCCTTTTTTTTTTCCTTTTCTTTTCCCCTTGATGAAATCTTTGTTCCCTTGCTCTAATAACAAAGTTTTATTTTTCCAGATTAATCCCGGTTGTACTCTTTTGTTTTATGGTGTAATAAAAGTATCTTTTCTTTCAGATTCATCCTTGTTGAACACTCTGGGAGTCTGTTCCCCTTGGTCTAATCAAGGTTCTTTTTTTCAAGTTTAGCCTTGTTGTACTGTTCTCCTTTGCAAATAATGCATGGCAGGTTTTTCCTTACATGACAAAGTTATTGTGCCTTCAAAGGAACAGTGCACTGTAGCATTGACTTGTGGGTTAAATGGCAATTCAGTGTAGGGTAACGCCCTCGGAATGGGGCATTCTTGAAATAAGCATCCTTGAAGACAGAGGGGTTGAGGATCACTTATTTTGAGAAATTCCACTCCGAGGGTACCACCCCATATACAACCTTCCTTGAAAGGTTTTTTTTTTTTTTTTCTTTTTTTTTCCATGATACTCAAAGAAAAAAAATGAACAAAAGAGTTGCAACAATTTCGAGAATGAAACAACAAGAGCACATGTTTCAGTATTTGAAACACTCAACACTCCTCCTCCTCTGCCAAGCACATTTTTTGTTAAATAATGCACCCTGGAAATACACTAGAAAATTTCTGTAAGTGTTTTCTGCAAGAGGCCAAGTAGCGCCTTTGCTATTATTAGTGTTTTGATTCTTTCATTCAATGCGTGTAGATTCATAGACCCTACAAGTGTTTTCAAGTCCATTGGGGGGAGACCCTTTCCAATCCCTCTTTCAAGGGTTCCCTTGAGGAGGACAGAATACTTATCCCAAAGAATCCGGTAACACCACCCAATTTAGGATTTTGTGTTCTTCATGTCATGGTTTGGTCGCACATCGTGTTTTTTTCCTGGGGGTGAAGTCTTGCTTCATGGTGACGAAAATTTGGAAAAGAGAAATTTTTTAGTGTAAATCTGAAAATTTTGCAAAAAAATTGCCAAACTTTCCAGGCCAAAAGATTGAAACCTATATATATAGAAAAAAAACTCTAGAGGGTCCACTTAGTGCCTATTTTTTTTCAAAACATTACCAAGTCAAATTGGGCCAGACTAACTTAAAGGAAATGGCCCAGGGTATCTTTCTTTTGAGTGTATTGTACAAAAATGCTTATGTCTGTCTGTCGTTTGGTTTTGTTCTTTTGTTCTTTTGTTCTTTCTCTTTCTTTTGAGGGTGGGATGGGGGCAACTTTGTGTGGGCTCCTTGCCTTATATACTACCATATCCTTGCTTTGCTTGTTTGTTTGTGTTAGACTTTTACTCACCACCTACTTATTTTGTGTGGTACTTTTTGAACATTGCTTCAGAAGCACATTGATTCCAAAGAGGTTTCTACAAGTATATGAGTCATTATGAGAATAAACACCTTAAAATAGATGAATATGGCTATTGTCGTGGGTCACCTCAAATCCTCCCTTAGAAATTGGAATCCTTTGATATTTATTTAAAAAAGTAGAAGATCTCTATTATGTATTAGAAGATCTAGAACCTTCAAGTGAAGGATAACATCTCTGCTTCATATTTAGAGATTCTAAGTAATCCTGAAATTGTCCACACTATTTAGCATCTTTGCTTTGTATTTTAGAACATCTAACCATGGACCTTCAGTACATGTGGTTGCAGGTTAAAAGTTTAAACACATTCAACTGTTAAAGTTTATAAACGTAATTGCATTCTTCAAGTTGTTTTACAATCTCTTCAACATCCTAAGAGGATTTTGACAACACCCATGACTAGGGAGTTACTAGGAGTGGGTTTGTAATTGGGATAGCTATAGGGCCATTCACCAATGTAAGCCGTAAGAGAAAAACTTCGGTTTGAGTGATCATAAAAACTTCTATTACAATTGAGTGAGTAGGAGGTATAGATGTAGTTAGGGAATGATATGCCTAAGAACAAGGAAAGATATAGGGTTGAATTCCATTAATTTTTGTCAAACCAAAATTATGGGGTGCCCCTTATGGATTTTATGGAAACAGGGACGATGGGGGGAAGGGATGGGGACTGGGGGCAGGAATGTAGTATGTACATGCAGGTTGTTCTTCATTCAAAATTCAATTTTAAGGAAACATGGTTCTGAGTATTTTGTTTGTCATAGAATTCCTTGTTGTTCAAGGTACTTCATTCATTGTGGAAAGGGTTTGGGTTATTTCATTATTTGGAAAGTTATCCCTAAGGAATAGTGGTATGTGGAATTTCATTTTGTGGTATTTCATAGAGTGGAATGAATGAACTCAATATCTAGCAACATTTTTAAAATATTTTTAATGACATTAAAATCATTCTATTAGTACACAAATACCCCTTCCAACTTGTTTTAATATTCAAAACTCTTCAATTGTCACAAGATTCTTGGTAACAAGGGCATTGCACGATTACCATGAATGTTTAAGTTTGACACCCACACTTTGCTCTTTTGCTTGAATGAACTTTCGATTCTTTGTCTTTTACAACTCTTGAACTTGCTTTCACTTTAGTTCCATCATTTACCATGGCATTAGTTGTGAACTGAAAATTAGAGTCATGTCCATTGAATCTGACATAAATCATATGACGTTTGTAGAAAGGTTTTGATTAATTTTGAAAGATATAAATTTAGATACACTAATTCATCGAGTTTGATTTATCATTTGTGAATGAAATCCATAGATAAACATCAATTTAATCCATAATCGCATATTTCCATCCATCATAAAGTTTCATGATAGATGAATTTATTCAAGAGTTTTAATTTTCATTCACAATGAATAATTAAAAAAACATTAAGAAGTTTCCTTGAAAGCTTCCATGATTTGACCCATATAAGTTTAAATAGAGGTGATGCAGCTCCTTATTTACAATTGTAATCAACATTAATATACAATCTGAATTTACATAATAGCCTTTTGCTAAAAACAATAGTTGTGATAGTTGTCTTTGTCATTACCATTGTAAATAATCCCAATTCTTGAGTTAGTCAAAGGACATTTCTAAATAAGGTGTGATTTTGACTATTATCATCAATTTGAAAAATACTTTGAAAGAAGACTGGAAGTATAAGTAATATGTGGTTGGGTCCTTAACTTCTAAGGTAATTTCATTTTACTAGAACAAAATGGACATTGTACATGGAGCACCCAAAGGCCTTAGAGATATTTATGTGATTCACAACTTCAAAAGCCTCAATTTATCATTCAAGGGCCACCCATGGACATTTCACATGAATTTCAACATCTACAAAATGATGTCAATGATAATTCTTATACATAAAAAAAATCTCATAAGTTTTGATGAATTCCCATTTGGAAGTCATATAAAATTTGAACATTCAATGAGTTCCTATGACAAGTATACATTCAACCCAAGATGTATGACATTATTCATTGTTTCCTTAATTTCATGTATTAATCACAATAACCAAATTGGATTCAAATTATGCTTGTGAAGGTATTAAGAATGATGAAAAAATCTTGTTAAATAATACATATTATACATTATTATTATTCATGAACATGGTTATAGCTATTTGCATTAACAGTCATAAATTGATCAATTATGAATTGCATTGGTTGCATTGGGATGATTTCAAATTGGAACATTATGCTCATTTGGGTATTTTCCAACTCCAAAGGTCAAAGTTGCACCTAACCTTAGCAAAAGCAATATGATTATGATTTAATCATATGCAAAATAATTTGAAGACATCCCATAGTTAATCTCATAATCAAATTCACAATGTAAATGACAAGTGATCTTTTAGTGTTTTGCTTTTCCAAACTCATGTTTTGTTGTATGAAATGAAATATTTTTCTTTGATAAATCTACCATCGCTGAATTGGAATGGATTAAAGGGTGGAAAGTGAGGTAATGAAGTTTATTAAAATTGAAAATTACAAGAATATTTAGATAGATAGTGATGATAATAACTATGTAACCAATAACAATTGAAAATTGATTTGTACACATGTAATAAATAAAAAACTTCCATAATTGTGACCAATACTTGGCGCATCATGATTAAACTGGAAAAATTGAATCAAATCATCATGAACATACAATAGTTCACAATGATAGTCCTTCCTTTACTTAGTAATCACCTTGATGTTATTGGATAAAAGTTCTTCAAGTGCTTCCATTCATAACAATGTAAAACAATATGAATGCGTATTATTGATAAGGAAGGTGATTGTGAACATTCACCAAACTAGGAAGGCTAATTAAAATCTTTCGATTATGTATGTATTTGTGTAGAAACTTTGATGGATCATTGGGTTAGGAAACTTTATGGGAACGTTCACATAACAAGTATATATGAGGGGTTGATAAAGTATCATTTTACTTCTTTGAGTTTCTAATTTTGTCCAAACTTGTATTTGCTACTTAATTAAAACATGTGTTGATTAACAAAGAATCCATGACAAGGTGTAAATGAGCTCAAATGAGCCAAAATTGATGTCAGAACGTCAACTTTTCTGCAATTCTATTACATTTGTCTATGTGATGCCACTTTAATGGCATGTGAATAATGGATAGTTGTGTTTATTGAATAATATGGATATTGAAAAGTCTAAAATGAATCAAAAAAAATTTCAATATCAAATTTTGGTTTGAATAAAGGATGTTTAACAACTTAATTCAATAACATTACTTTCATAAAAGGCCTCTTAATTTTCGTAATACAATTTATTTCATCCTCATTTTTTTTACAATAATAGGATACTATTAAAGACATATAAAAAAAATTCAAATTTCATTTTTTTCGATTTTTTGTTTATCAAAAATTAAGGTTTAAAAAAAGTTCATGAGTTTTTTTCGACATGTAAATGTGATGCAATGTATATGTTGTTTAAAAAAAACTTGTAGCTTATAATATAAAAAATTAAACTTGAAAGTTTTAACATGTTTTGGTATGATTTAAAATTATGACAAATTTTCAAGACGAAACACAAAATTTGGCAAAATTTATGCATTTTCAAAAATTCCTATTTCTCCAAATTTGATTATTAAAAAAAAACATATTGGGGCAACTATAAATACAATATATACAAAGTTTCAAAACATTTCATTTGAAAATTTCTTTTTAAGAAAACATTTGTTTTGAGAAAAAGGACCCCAAAAAGGACAATAATTCTAAATGCAAAGTAAACACATTGGCTTGTTATATGTCATTTGGACCCAACAAGATGTAATATTTATAAAATAAATTCAAAATCAAAAATATATATCCTTTCAAAACAAAAACCACCAAGATGCAAAAGAAGATTTTTTTGAAAAGTATATGCTCTTTACATATGAAATTACATTCAAGTTCAAACTAAATTTTAACAAGTAACTAATTAGTATTTTAACCAATATGTAACTAATAATTTATTAGTTGCCCACCTCAACAAGGGCCAACCTCCTTCAAGGTTGTGGATGAAGTGATGTATTTTTGATATAATAGTTAATTTGAGTTTCCAATGACAATCAACATGACAAAGAAAGTTATGTTCCTATAACTACAATCACGCTTAATGTTAAGTTGATTTTAAGAGATATAAGCTTTTTGTTGCATTCAAATAAAAAATGTTAGTTAACATAAAATCTAGTTCCAAAATCTTAGGTGGCACACAATGTTAAGTGATAGTAACTTGATATTAAATGGATGTTAGGGTAACATCAAGTATTTAAAAAACATATATATTTTAAATAAAAACACAATGTTAGGTATCAACTAATGTTTTTTTGTTTTTAATTTCAAAAGAACCTTTGGTCCTAGTTCAAAATATTTTTTTCAAAGTTTTGTTCTAGTTTTGAAATTGATTCTTTGGATTCCTAAAGCTTTTGGTTCCAATGATTTGCACAATTGTTTTTAAGTTGGTTCAATTTAAGACAAGGTGTTATTTCATTTCCATTATACTCAAGTAATCAAAATAATAATATTATTAATTTGTTTAACTAATATTACACAATTTATTGCTCATAGTTTAAGATAGAAATTATGTCATATTAATTATGTACAACCAAACAAATGTAACAACTTGCTTAACATGTAAAGCAAAGCTTATATATATATATATATATATATATATATATATATATATATATATATATTTTAA
>Ga0116227_10003338_pt1 | contig 35752 bp, 24 predicted proteins | sample S1TSphgellanicum_FD_89693 | JGI IMG/M metagenome (GOLD analysis project Ga0116227, IMG submission 89693) | Host-associated microbial communities from peat moss isolated from Minnesota, USA - S1T2_Fb - Sphagnum magellanicum MG | ecosystem: Host-associated > Plants > Peat moss > Unclassified...
AAAAAAAAGAAAAATAAAAAAAAAAAAATCTGGCAAACAAATAAATTTTTTTTTTTTAAATAATTTTTGGGGGGGTGTTTTTTTGTTTTTTTTTTTTTTTTTTTTTTTTTTTTTTTTTTTTGGTGTTGCAATGAGCCAATTTGATTGGACCATTGCAAAAAAAAGTTGAAACTATGGAGGCTCCTCAAATTAGAAGACTCTATGGAGAGATAAAGTGCCTCCCCCTTTGGCCTACCTATTTAGGTGAGAAGGGGAGGACTTTGGGCAAAACATATGGGATTAAACTGAGGCGCTATTGAGAACACCCTTTGGGGAACACATTTGGGAACAAATTGGGAATCTGATGGGGACCCATTGGGAACGGAAAGGAAACATGTTGGGAACAAAGAAAAAATGAAAAAAAATCTTCCCACTCCCCCCCCCAAAAAAAAACTTAAAAGAAAATAAATCAATGCACTTTGAGTGCATGCTGAGCCTTTCCATTGAGCATTGGGTGCATGAAATTTCTATTTCCAAAACTGTTCGTCACTATTTTTGGCCTGGGCTAATACCCCCATTATAAACTGGGGGTACTTATTTATTACCTTTAATTGCAATGTCTTGGAGTTTTGAGGAGGTGAGAGGCAACAACCAACCCGTGAGTGTTCTATTATTGGGGGGCGAAATTTCACCAAATCTCGACCTGAAATTTTGACCTATATAACAAAGGTCTTTTCATGGAAGAAATAATCCAAGTCGCCAGATTTTTATGGTAGGTTCCAGTGGGTAGCCAAGAATATAGAAGGATTCTGGTTTTTTTCAACCTTCATATCTAGTAGGATGTAGCCAAATCTGGCTAAATCTTCTTATGGATGATTGCCACTTCAGCTCCTACATCACAAAATTGACCCCAAAATTAAAATAATAATAACAATTAAAATAATTAAAATTAAAAACCCAAGCTCCAACTCAGTAATTCTCTTTCAAACGTGTCTTGGATTATGTTGAGGCGGGAAGTAGCAAAGAACACTCTACTTTTGTCTTTTAATGTCTTGGATTTTGCGTGGGGGGAGGTGAGAGGTAATAGTCAGCTCTCGTCAACTTTTATAATACATTTAAAAGAAGTGCCAACTGATAATACGGTAGCCTAGGGTCAGTTTACACATTGACAAAATGAATAATTATTTTGTTTCAAAACATGAATTTGTTTTTTAGTTTTAAAATTATATGTTTTTTCATCATCTACTAGGGTAGAGCAGCTAGTGAGTGAACACTTAAGGGTTTGGAGAACTAATGCATCTTTGATGTTGTTCCATTGGAGCAAGATCTCAAATAAAAGTTGTAGAACTAAGAGTTGTGCATCCAAAGGCGCTTGAATCATAAAAAAACTCAAGAAATGAGCAAGTTATGCATATTTTAATGCTAGAGGGTCAAAAACACAACAAGAAAATTCCTTGATCACTTAGCAATGCATGAGCAATCCTATTCATGCATGAGCAAATGCTCAATGATCCATGACCGAATGTTATTACTCTTTTCACAAATATTGAATGCATTACAAGGACAAACAAAAAGGGCACAAAAATGTTTATCTTTGGTTTCAATGGACATGATTTTTTAAAATATGTTTTTTCAATCAACAACGACAAGGGCAAGAGTGAGTGAAACCCTAATTTTTCTGTGCGCTCTTGGCCATTACCACCTCCTCCTTTGGCTACATCTACCAAAATTTTGCATGTGTTTCCTTTCTTTGGATCTCATGTTATCGTGATGATGTCGATACAACTCTCAAGCTACATCGCTTAAAGTTCAAAAGCTTCAAGCTTGCTCCCTCTTAGTTGTAATTGTTAGCAATCTTGGTCTTGGTGGTCCCCATTTTGCATTTGTTATGTTTACAACTGCTTATGATCTTTTTGATTGTGGTCTTCATGTTAATCGTCGTCTTCCTTTTCCTCCTTCCTAGTTGCAACTATTAGTGTCTTTCTTAGTCATTGTGATTTTGATCTTGGTGGTTTGAGTCTTGCATATCTTGTGCTTACATCTCTTGCAGCTCACAACCATCTTGGTTGTGATCTTCATGTTAATCATCATTTTCCTTCTCCCTCTTGGTTGCAATTGTTAGCGACCTTCTTGGTTATCGTGATCTTGATTTTGATGGTTTAAATTTTACATCTTTTATGTTTACATTTCTTACAACTACTTGTGATTTCCTAGTTGCGGTCTTCATGTTGATTATCATCTTCCTTTTCCTCCTTCTTAATTGTAATTACTACTGACCTTCCTGGTCGTCATGATCCTGATCTTGGTGGTTTAAGTCTTGCTCTTTTTTGCTTGCATCTCTTACAATTGCTTGCGACCTTCTTTGTTGCGGTCTTCATGTTGATTATCATTTTCCTTCTATTTTTTCTTGGTTGCAATTGTTAATGACCTTCTGGTTGTCATGATCATGATCTTGGTGGTTCGAATCTTGTGGGTGTATGGCATTCTAAGGTGGTTCATTTTTGGTAAATGTTCCACTCCCTAAAAGTCCATATGATAATGTTAAAATGATAGTTTATTTTGATATCCTTTATTTAGTGAGAAATTACATAATGTGATGGATGTGGGCATTAGATACCATCTTCCAATAAATGGAATTCATTCATAGTGTTCATCCATAACTCCAAGTTAAGTTTTAATTAAATTTAGGTTAAATCCTAATTAATTACCAGTTAAATCCAAGTTAAGTCCTAGTTAAATTTTACCTAAATCTTAATTAATTTTCAATTAACTTATAATTGATTATTAATTAAGTTTAAGTTGAATTTTAATTAAATTTCAGTTAATTCATAGTCGATTATCAGTTATGTAATTTTTCAAGAAGCTTCCTTACTTGATGCACAAATAAAAACCTCCTTTGAAGCTTCCTTGAACTAGGTCCCCAAAGGGCCCCCAAAGGGATATAAATAAAAATAAGACCCTTCATTTCCTTTAGTTTGTTCAACACTAATCTTAAGCATGATGTTGCATCATAACCTTGTCATGTTCTTTTCACATTCCTGTTTGCATATATTAGCATAATAAAGATTCATTTTCACATTTGTTTTGCACATCTTGTGTTCTTATTCTTAGTTCTTGCATTTTTGTTTTGAATCACATAATTTTGTCTTTTTTTTATTTGGAAGTTAAATTTAAACCTTTCTTTTGGCCTTTGTTTTTATGGTTTTTCATGTCCTTAACACGTAGTGGTTAATGAACTAAAAAACTCATATGAAAATAAACCATTTTAAACAAAATTTTAATGCACATGTTAAAAAAAAAATTGAAATCCACCCAAAAATGATTATGATATGGACTTGTGAAAATATGGCTCATTTTAAGCCATTTAAAAGTCCATAAAAAAATTTTGGTCAATTTTTTTCTAGCAATGTTTTTGCACATATGTTTTTTTTTGTTTTAACATATCATATATTGAATCCCTATAATATATCCCAAATACAATTCATACATAAAAATGCATGTATATAAAGGCACAAACAATAAACCAGTCCATATTTTTCAACTTCAAAAGTCCATTACTATATATTTGGTGTATATATGTTGTAATTTTTTTAAATATATGTGTTTTTCTTCAAGTTGACAATTTAAATCTGAGCACAAGTTTGAAAAATTATTCTTTTTATGCCATGTTAATAACATGTAAATGCACGCCATTTTACAAAAAACTAGATTGTGATGTAAAAAGTGAGCCACCCTACCTTGTAACCACCTTTGCATCTTTTGTGTTTACAATTGCTTGCAATCATCTTGGTCATGGTCTTCATGTTGATTGTCATTTTCCTTCTCCTCCCTTTTTGGTTACCTTTCCTTGTCATTGTGATCTTGATCTTGGTGGTCCAAGTCTTGCACCTCTTATGTTTGTAGCTATTCATAACCCTCCTACTCATGATCCTCATGTTGATTGTCATCTTCTTTCTCCTCCTTCTTGGCTGCAACTACTAGTAACCCTCCTAGTCATTGTGATCTTAATCTTGGTGGTCCGAATTTTGCATCTCTTGTGTTTACAGTTGCTTGTGACCTTCTTTGGTTGTGATCCTCACGTTAATCGTCATTTTCCTTTTCCTCCTTCTTGGTTCTAATTGCTAGTGACCCTTTTGGTTGTCATGATCTTGATCTTTGTGGTCCTAATCTTGCATCCCTTATGCTTGTAGCTACATTGATCCTCCTAATTATGATCTTGATATTTATGGTCTTGGTTGCAACTATCATTTGACGATCCTCTTGGTTGTGGTTTTGGTTGTAGTTGTTGGCGATCATCATGGTTGTGGCCTTGATTGGAGTTATTAATGATCCTTCTAATTGTGGTATTGGTTGCAACTATTGTTGATCCTCCTAAACCCCACCTCCCCTTTTGCTTTGGTTACTTAATAGAACAAGGCAAACTTGCTTTAATGTGACCACAAGCAAGCAGTCTAGCCTTTGCTTGTAATTTTGTTTCCACTGTGTTGGAGTAAACCTTGAACACTCCTTGAAAATCTTGTAATTGGAATGATTTTTGGGCTTTGTGCAGCTTAGAAAGCTCACAAATGTTGATGCATATGCTGCCCTGTTTCCTTAACATTTGTTGTAGACCAATTACATTCAAAATATGCTCTTGCATTTTGGTAGTTGCACATTGAGATGCATGTTCATATGTAATGAGGTAAGTTGTAGATTTTTTAATTTTATTTTCCTCCCTTTCCTTGTGACATGTTTCCCTAATTACCTCTGCAGCTGCTTTTTTTCCATAACCTTCTTACACATAATTGTTAGGTATTCAACACTGATCATGATAGTAGACCACAAATAGTTTATTAGTGGCTTTTTTATTTGGTCTATTTTGCAGGTGGATGAAGGAGCAACAACAATTAATGCATTTTCATGGTATCTTAAGTTAGGTTCAAAGAAATTTTTTCACCTTACACTTGTTTTTAACTAAGGCTATCTAAATTTATTATTAAATGTGCAGGTTACCATCCCTAAATCAAACACTCAAACCTTTATAAATGTTCCATACAACACCCATTACCAAACCTTGACAAATTTGCAAAGCAAAAAAATGTGCTCAAAGTTGACAAATTATAATTTTTTTTAATAAATCCATTCACAAAAACATCCATCTCCGAACGGCCAAACCAACACCACATTCATAGGTCTCTTGTTTGGGTCAAGCAAGCATGCACAACTATTCATCTTGATACCCTCTAACACACACACCAAAATCCCTAAAGTCATTCAATTAAAAAATATAAAATAAAATTCTGAAACTACCCCCTACACCGATCATAGAAGAGCCCCTTTAAAAACAGAGGCCAAAAATCCAAACACTAGAAATTTTCACCGAACATTCAATAATAGGTACATTGGTGAACAACAAACAGATATTGATTGTCCCCTCTCCAGGTGTTCGCCCATCGGCTCCTGAACAGCAAAGGGCCTCTCTACCCTATAATATTGTGATATGGGTGGTGAAATTGTTGAGAGTGTAGCCTACAATAATTATGATAATTTTCAACTTGATATTTTCACAAAAAATTCATTTTATTTATTTTGAGGATTAAATAATTGTTGAGAGTGTAGCCTATGATAATTATGATGATTTTCAACTTGATATTTTCATAAAATTTTCATTTTATTATTTTTGAGGATTATTTAATGACGAAATTGACCTTAGGGTAAGGGTGTGATACCTAACCTAGTGGGTTTGAGAGTTCCAAAAGTGAGTGAAGATAACAAAGTTATTCAATAATTGGTTATTGAAATAGGACACATGTCATAACAAAGAAACCATGCAAAAACTCTCTACTAGTGTACTAGAGAAAGAGAATTTTTCAATAAGTGGTGATCACAAAAACCCATTTTCACTAGATTAAATTATTTTTCTAATGCATAGTTATTTTCTTTTTTCCATATGAAAAAAAAATCTAAAATCCCTATATATTTTGAAAACACAAATATTTCAAGAACATTGCCAAGTGAACAATACTTTGTTGATTAATATGAAATTACTATTATTGCTTACTACTATTGGAAATGGGTGACCTCCAATCCACATACACAAATGTCATACATTTAGAGCCTAAAGAAAAATAGATGTTTATATTTTAACACAAATTATGGTCAATGTATTTTCAATTTTGTGATTTCAAAAAGTTGGGAATTAAAAAAAAAATTAGTCTAATTTAAACTAGAAACACACATTTCTAACCAAAAATCAAATAACATCTCAATTTTCTTGTAAAGAATGACAAATTTTGTTTGGGGGAAAAAAAACAGATTGATTAAAATAGAATTAAAAGAAAATAAAAAGTTTGTTAAAAAATTCTTCTCAGTCAAAAAGTAAGTAAAATTACCACCTACGGGGAGGTAAAAAGAAAAACCCTCCTAGGTAGCCTAAAAGTAGGTAGTCTATCCTAGACTATTTGCGCAGCCAATCCACGCGCGCTAAAATCCCACGGTCATCATTCCAGCCCACTAGGTACCTAGTATCATAGACCCACCCCACCCGCCCTAGAGGTCTACTCGTAGGCTACTAGGTCGCAAGGCTTACAAGGCAAAGACGACTCGCTCGCCCGCCCTTGCTCGCTCGCTCGTGACTACGCACCACGCGCTCGCGCTGCGCCGCAAATTTTCTTCACGGATTTTCGTATTTTTCTTGCAATTTGCTGCTTGTCTTTCGCCCTCAGATTGTGCAGATTTTTTTCTGTTTCGTTTCGTTTTTTTTTCTTTTTTTGGGTTGTTTTTCTGGGGGTGGTTTTTTTGCTACAACTTTGTTGTTGTTGTTGTTGCAAGGGCGTCGTCGTCGTCGTCGTCGTCGCGGTAGTTTGTCGTGGGTGGTATTTTGTTGTGACGTCTGTTGTGCTCGGTGTTTTGTATTCTTATGCGATTTTAGTTTTTGGCTCTCCTGAGTTCGTTGTCAAAAGAGACGCTTTTGTTGCAAAATTTGGGTTTTCTCTTTTGTTTTCGCATTTGAAGGTGGGTGTTTTTTTTTCCCTTTTGTGCTTGCCTGCTACATATTCTCAAATGCCGTGCCTTTCTCTTTTCCTCCTTTCTTTCGCTGGTGGTTTCTGACATTGTTCAGTCTTCATAGCGACAACATTGTTTCTCTGCAACCTTGTTGCTGCCACAACACGGTGTTGTTGTTGTTGTTGAACTAGAAGAAGTGGGTAGTAAGAGGATTCGGATTCGTAGCTGAGCACTGTACAGGCAATAAGAGTCACAAGCTTCAAGCTTTGGGTTCTTTGGAAGTGAATGTGTTTTTTGTGTGTTTTCTGGTGAGAGCTAGTGGGAGGATTCCACATTTTAGTGCGAGAAAAACAAGAAACAGTAGTTGTTCCATATAAGGATCATGAATAGGAAGGCAGGGGATTGGAACTGTCCATCATGCCAGCATATGAACTTCAGCCGGCGGGATGCTTGTCTGAGGTGCAATGAACCAAGACCTGGAGGAGGAGGAGGAGGCAACAACTTAGAGCATGGAGATCAGTACTTGTCTCATAGTTCCAGAGGAGGCATCAGGGATGGATCAGGCTCAGGCTATGGGTTTGGTAGAGATGGGGACTATGGAGGAGGAGGAGGAGGAGCCCGGAGTTATGGGGGAAATTTTGGGGGTTTCAGCTCCAACAATGTCGGTGTTCGGCCTGGGGACTGGTACTGCCCAAGCTCCGGCTGTGGTGCTCACAATTTTGCAAGCAGGAACAACTGTTTCAAGTGTGGAGCTTTCAAGGATGATGGTGGACCTTCTCTTGGAGCTGGGGGTGGGGGATCATCCCAAGGCTATGATTCTGGACGTGGTGGTGGCGGCGGAGGACGAAGCTCCAGCTATGGATTTGGCCAGTCATACAATGCAGGAGGTGGGTCAGGGGGTGGAGCTCGGCAAGGATGGAAATCTGGGGACTGGATCTGTGGAAGGTATGTAAAAAACCTCACCTACATCATCTGCATTTGCTCACTAACTCTTGAAGACAAACCACATTTTGATGATCCCTCATGATGTTCGAACTGATTTCTCTTGTGTTGTCTCAACCCAACATTGTTGCGGTTTTGCCAGTCTATTGCAGAATTTGTGAACTAGTTCTTGTCACCAACTGTTCTACAAGTTATCAGTCTCACATCAGTTGATGTACATTTGTAACATTATCACATGGAACACGTGTTTCTGAATTCATCACAAGATTTTGGGAATGAATTTCAGCTCTCTGCTTTTGTCTCACATTTAGTTTAGGGTTGAAAAGTCTAAATGGTCTCAAACTTGAAAGATTGGGTTTATGGATGGCCTTTTGTCTATTGCCAGTAGTCATGTCTGGTTTGTGTTTTGTGGTGTTTGCACACAGTGCATGACTCTCATGAAGGAAGGAACATCTGTGTGTGTATTTGTAATGAATGAATATAACAGGGTGCCAAATGTTTCTTTTGCTTTGTTGTCCGGGACATACTTTTCCTCTGAAGATTCTATTGTTGCCATAACCCATTCTAGCACCGCAATCAACCTCTTTCCTGAACTTTCAAAACATTTCTCGTGTTGGATTGGGTTGGGATTGTCTACGTTTACAGATTGAATTGTCTCTTGTCATCTGGCAATCTTTAGGAAGGATGTGCAGGGAAAGCAAAAGAGAATACAAAGCAAGATGCACTAGAGATTCTCTCACTTATAGTTGAGGTTATGGGTATGGGTCAAGTTGTTGCTGGGGAAGATGTCCCCAAATGTGAATTTTTTCCCTTCTGTTTCAGGAACTGTGACACTGTTTGAGGATGGTGTATAGCATTGTCACAACTTGCATCTGCAAAGAGAGCATAGCATTTCAAGTCATAGGGTAATGTATTTTTGTTCTTTTTCTATGTGTAACTGTGTGTGAACTGCAGGTCTGGATGCAATGAGCATAACTTTGCAAGCCGCATGGAATGCTACCGTTGCAGTGCTCCACGTGAAACTGGTCTGTGTCTTTTTTCCCTGCAACTAATCTCATAATTTCTCTTGACCAATGTTTTGCTTTCTATACCACACACGTTGTGCACACATATCTGCACTATTGAAGGTGTGATTCAGTTACTGCACAAATGATGTTTCATCTCTGTATCGGTTAGGTTTTGAGATGACAGTCCCTTATTGTCTACTCTTTGGTGGTCTGATTTCAGGGACAACAATGTAAAACTTGTCGACAAGAAGAATGGAGCATGTTCATGCAGATGCATCTGATCTGTAGCGATATTTTGCTGCCCAACTGAATCTTCAGAACAGAGGCGTTTGATGTAGGCATTGATCGTCAAGGAACTGCAGATGCACCACTTAGTTTTTGTGTGAAGGTTTTTTTGTTTCTAGTTTTGAGTAACCCCAACTAGGCTGGAACAATGCTCATTACTGTGTGTGGAACTTTTAAATTTTTTTTTGATGAGAGTGATGTAGGAAGTGGTGAGAGTCAAGGACCAAGTGCTTGTTTCTCTGCCAAATATTGTGTGCAGTGTGGTTGGGGCTTGTCTTCCCTCTCACATCTGACTCGGGAAGAGGATTATTGGCAAAATTTCTTGGCTTTAGGAAGGGTACTAGCATTGGGTTTGTTTTGAATTCTGATGAGGGAAAAACATTTGGGTTTGCTAAGTTGACTTTCTGGTTGCAAATGCAATCCATCAAATTGGAGTACTACAAGATCTATCTAATCTTCTCTGGCAACTTTCTTCTTCATCTTTTTTATGAATGTTCCTGCATAACAAGAGTGATGGGTTTCTTTCTCCTTGTGGCAGTCATGTTTCTCTCATGATGAAAAATGTTTGTGAAGAAGTTTCTGTAGTATAAAGGTTAGAGTCGGGTAGTAAGCAATTTTTTGCAATTTGCAAAATGCCTGATAGATCTTCATTAGGCAAAATTTTGGATCTTTTTTGTTTTTCTAGTGTAAATTTGACTAAATTTGCTAATTTTTTGGAAAAAATTTGGCAACTTTTCAATATCATTAAATTGAGAAAAAAAACCCCAATACTAGTGTGGCCTGTGCTGTTATTGTAATGATGCACCTTCTTCAGCCTAGGTTTGAAATTCAATTTTCATTAAATTTTTTTTTTTACTGAAATTTTATTAATAATTATTACTCAAAATTGAATATCTCATTCTTCACCTTATTTCTAAAAATTGCAAAATCATCTCCATAAAACCCTACTTGTGGAGGGCTTTCCATTATCAAGAGCATGCCCCAATTGTTCTAAAGGTTTTAGTTTTGGTTTTGTTGAATTTTCAAAGACAAAATTGTTCAATATTCAATAACTCCTAAAATGTATGTCTAAACACTACGACACGACCTTGGCACACCCCCTACTTGTTGAGGGCTTTCCAATGGCATGAAACATGTAATACGGGTGTTGTGGTTTGGGATATTTCAATGTAACAAAACAAAGAAACTACCTTGTTAAATAGTAACATTGATATACATCCACCCAATCTATCATATTCATCCAAAATGGATGATAATCCAAGATATTAAACAAAAATTTGTTCAAATGCTTTTAAATGCAAACTTGGATGAAATGTGATTTTATGGATGATTAAAAATACCTACCTATTTTGGGTGGAAAGATGCACAACTCCATGCTTTTAAAAAAAAAACTTCCCCTAAAAACTATTAAATTTAATCAAGAAGGGGAAGCGAAGTCAACTTGATCTCAACATTGCATCCACATTGTTGTCAAATGTGAATCAAAATGACAAGCTTTAGTTCCTAGCAAAACACATATCATTAAGGATACCGGTCAAGTAACCAAGGGACAAAGTAAGAAGAATGAATGTGTGCATCCACAAAGGTTGGGTCAAAAGCAATCAAATATACCGCAAAGCAATATGGTGATAGATGAAGTTCATTTTCTCTACTCGATTCTTTCAACATGGAGTTTATTTGGGTGTGAAGCAATCAATTTTTTTAGTGCAAGTTATTATTATCGCATTTGTAGTTGCTATCTTGTGTCATAGCAACATGGAATGCTATATGTATTTGATGGTTTCAGCATAACTATTTTGAAGAATTTAGTTGTCAATGGGATTGGAAAACATTGTGCACATCATTTTGCTAATCATGGTGATGGTTGCTAGTACAACATCATGCTTTAACTTCCAAGTTGCCATTACATAAACAAGCATTGATGGGTGTTGCCTTATTTATACATGTTGTGAGATGTTATTTTGGAATGGTTTTACAACACATTCTTGGATACAAGGTGAAGATTTGAATGTAGGATATCATGTTTGAGCTTTCTTAGCCACTTATGGTACTATTGGACATTATCAAGTAGAACATTGTTATACATAATGTTTTATCTCTTGATTTTGTGATTACTATTATTTTGTTATGTTTAAAGTTTGAGCTTTCAATTCACAAGTTGATGGGATAGGTCCTCTTATCGTAAAATATGAAATACATTATATATCGTTTGGTATGTTCCATTATTTGCAAATCATTTTGATGTATTAGAATTATTCACAAAGTCATCCTTTTTTGGACCTATTTTGGGCTTACATTTGTTGTTTCATGTTGAGTTTTGGGCTTTTTATAAAGTTGCCTAAATAGGGGACCAATGTCTAGGATGAGAACATGAAGAAAAAAAAGCTTTAACCACTCCTTTTTCCTAATAAAGAAAGAATGTAGGTGCTCTTTTTTTATAATTGCTTGAAAGGATTGAAAGAAAATCTTGCCATGAAATGTAGTTGTCATCTATTCTACTCTAGTGAATTGAAAAAAAAACCTCCCATCAATAGAGGTCTTTTTGTTTGCCAACTTGAAAATAAATCACTTGTTCATTTGTCGAATTGAAAAAAAAATCCACCCATTCTCACTACTTTAAAACAAACTCAATGGGCAATGATTGTTCATTTGCTTCATTATTAACTTGTCTATCAAATCCATTTCTTTGAAAGCACATGTTCATCACACACACATCACATTGTTTGTTCACAACTTCCAATTTCTTTGCTCTCTTCAATCTCTTTAATTTGCAGATGCAAAAACATGCACTCCTTCACTTTATTTAATCTTTGCAATTTCCAATAAAATTTGTGATGCAAAAACACAAAAACACACACTCCAATTTGTGTACTTTCTTCAATCTCTTCAACTTGCTTCTCCGTCACAAAACTTGGACTACTCTTCATCATCAGCTCTAAATCTCACACATAAAAACATAAAAACACAAGATACAAGATCAAACTTTGACAACCATTGATTTTGGTAATCCTTTGAATTTGATCCACTATTATTTTACTGCATTGTGTGTTTATTGTGCATCCCACTTCTCATCCTCTATTTCAACCAAAGATGAAACCGGAACACTACATTTATGGATAACTTCAAAAAATGTATCTTAGTATAAAATTATGTGTCTATGTCCATGGGCCATAACTATTTCTTCTTGCAATAAAATCTCGAAATGCTTGACATAGGTGCTTCTGATGCAAGAAAAAGATTGATGATGTTTTTTTTTGGCAAATGTTGAGGAGTTGCACAACCTTTATGAAAGAGTAAACGTTTTGTTTGGCTAAGTTCACAATAAACAACACCTCTAAAATTATGTGGGTGCAAGCCCCTCAAAATGGAATTGAACCTAATGTCTTGTTTGGAAAGTGGGCCAACAATGGGACGGCCATCTTGGGTAAGATTAGGAATGTTCCTTTTTTCACTAAACTAGGGGTAAATGAAGGGAAGGAATTTTCCCTCAAGCTTGTATTGGGATAGGATGTCAACTACTTAGGGATGGTTGTTCCCCTAAGGCTTTTCATTAAGAACTCCTCTTGAAATATTCCTTTCTTGTTATGGGGTTGTTTATGTTAAGAACTTCTCCAAACATTTCTCTCCTCCACGTTTTTCAAATCATCATTAATGGCTTGCATCACATTAGGTTTGACCGTGCCTTCCTTGATCACTCTCCATCTATTTCTCCATGCCATTAGGTGCTCTCTATATGATCCAATTTGAATCACATTTACAACAAATGTTGGGGGAATTTTTGAAATTCCAAAAACCACTATTTTCAATTTAAAAAAAGTTCAAAATCAAAGAGCCTTTGGTTTTGGTTTTCTGAAAGTTTTGGAAATCAAAGAACCTTTTGGTTTTAGTTTTTCAAAAGTTTTCAAAATCAAAGAACCAGTTGGTTTGGGCGTTCAACAATTTTCAGACCTCCTTGGTTCCTAATTGGGTCTATTATTTCATTGCTAGAGAACATGTGATTATATGCAACGGTTCTTTTGTTTAAAGAACTTGACCCTATATTACATGCATATTACTAATTGTTTAATCCATCGTTTTGCATAATCCATATGTTTAACAAGCATATTGCTTTGATGCTCGCACTTTTCTCCACGCTTCCAATGCCTTTGCCATTCCATTTGGCTTTTAGGAATGACAAGTAAGGAATGTAGATTATAGCCAAAGAAATGTCAATGTAGCCATTGTTGTGACAAATGTTTTTTTCCGTATCCAATTCCATTCAAATTTTCCTAGAACTCATGAAAGTTTGTCACTCATACACGAGTTCCAAAAAAGATACATACATCGAGATGACAACAAGAATGTAATTTTGTAAAGTTCTTACTTGTCAATTGCTAACCCTTGAGATAAATGTTGTGCCTTGTGCCAACTAAATTTGAATGGCTACACAATGCAAAGATCATGCAACCTTCAACCACTTATTACCGCTTATTATTAAATGAAAACACATAACATTCTATTACCAAATGCATCCCAAGCATAGGAAGCTAAACAACTGGAGTCAGCTTTCAATAAACGTAATAGGGGCTTTGAAAAAAATGCGAGGCGAGCTTTGTCCATCATTGGTTCTTTGATTGCCATGATTCTTTCAACATTTCACCCTCCAAAAGTTCTTAGAACCTCTAGTTCTTTCAATTTTTGATACTTGTCGGTGAAGTGAGTATATATTTGGATATAGAACCGACAAGTATTTGTGCCTATTTCAGAAAACCGCTCTCAACAATGTTTACTATCTACATATTTGTCCCAAGGATTTGGGACTCTTGTGAGACTTCAATTCCCAATGTGCTTCTTCTCACTTGGGACATTTTGGACTCCCTTCCTTGCACTCTTCACAAATGTGCTTTGATTGAGTCATAGAAGATTGTCTTGGCCAAGGATGCTACCTTGATGATAATTTTGGCAGCAATTACTTGCTCTTGCATTTGCTGGTAATAGTTTCCATCTTCTTCTGATGATTTTGCAATTCATCAAGCCCGGAACTGAGCCAAGAGACTAAGTTTGCTATTCTGGTTATGAATTAACACAAATCATCAAGCATAACCAAAACTATTTCCTAAATTTCCTCCAAATCTGGAAATTTTATGTCTTGTTATCCTCGCTCGACTTTCAGCTTGACAGAAAACATTGATTGGCTTTAAAAAAACTCTTCTTTAATGTTCCCCTACTAACTCTTACCACATACTTCTGTTTGATCACTCCCTTGCAACGAGTCTGCAAGGGTGCACTATTCTCAGAGGCTTGTGAAATCCCAGACTGCTAAAGACCACACTTGACACATGCTCAGTCATGGTGAAGTTCAAGAACAGCACAAATATAAGGAGTCATCCTATGTTTTGCTTCCTGGGATAAGGTCTTCAACCAAGGCCACACCATCCAGTACTGAACTGCGCCCACATCACACAATAGATCACTCGGTGTCAATCCGAGGCAATATGAAGAAACAAGGAGAAGAATGAAAAGGTTAAGCCAAATAGAATTACTGTCTTGTGTCTTGTCTTCCTCTAATGATGGACATAACAAAGTAAGCTCATTCCCAATTCCAAGAACACAAAACACCCACAACCATGTAGCCAGTAGGTTGATTCCCAAAAGGTATCCTTAAAAAAGATTCCCACACCATGTTTTGCAAGGAACAATCTTCACATTTTCTGCGACATGGCAATCTTCATCCAGAGATTTAGGCAAATGCTCCATCTTGAGTGAGTAGTTCACAATGACACGTTGTCTCAATGGATGTCTTGATTCTGTGATGTAGAACTTTGATCTTGCATGAACCCTGATGCTTGCCCCAAGCTTTGCCGATTTATACAGCTTGCACACAGATATTTCAATTCAATCTTCTTTGAGGTGATGTAGTTGTGTCACAAGATCAGAAAATGCAACATGTGCACAAATTGTTTGAAGTAACAAGCTCCAAAAAAAGTACTAGAGAGTAGTGACGTTCTAGTCCTCCATTTCCATTCCCAAGTAATGTTAAATTGTGCTTCACAGTGACCATGAAAATGTGATTACTGGTGAAGCTACAGTTTCCTGGTATGGTAGGCAGAAATTTGAAGCCACAGTTCTCTCTTGGGAGACTCCCAAAGTTCCATTTGAAGCCTTTGGGTTGGGTTGTGCTTCTTTTGCTTTCTTTGTGGTCATGGCAGTGCAGCAATGGAAGGCCCTTCTCATGCTGCTTCAGATTTATTGTGAGTGGAGCATGAAACTCTCTCCTCTTTTCCAATCTATACTTGATATCAGCATTCAGAATTTTGTCTACTAGATGTGTTTGTAGGTTGAAGGCTATTTAGTGCAAGTGTGATGTTGATGAAGCAAATGGTCCTTGGGATGGAATACTGATGAACAAATTGCTGGTCTTGTGGTCACCAACTTCTGGTTTGTGCTTTGCAGCCTTATTTCTCTTGCAATGTCCTCTAGATTTATTTTCTTACAATTCTCTTGGGAACAAGGTTTGATCTATTTGGTTGCCCTTCGGTATGCAATTTCAAATTTAAAACTGTTGGCTATGGAACATAATCTGGCAGATAATAAAAATATGCCAGATAATAAAAATATGCCCCTATACTGGCATATTCTGTCATGTAATTTGACTTACAAAGTGGCTGAATCAGCCACCCAATCCATTTAGTGATAGATTCTGTGATGATCCTAATCCCAAAAGCATAGATAGTTCCAATCCATATAGACCAAAAAACCCCATTTTCAGTGATGATCTAGATCCCAAGGGACTTGGATTTCCTGTTTGTTTTTTCAGCTTCATTCCTCTCATATCTCTCCCTTTTTCTCCCCATCCACCACCAAACCTCTTTCTGAACACAATTAGATCAAATGGAAAAGAAAAAAGACACAAGGGGATAAGAGATTTACACTGTGATGATGTTGCAAAACTGATGTCATAATCTCTCTTTAAACGTAGCTGCACGTCAATCCCTGCAAGCAATCATGACCAAAATGTCAGCCAATACAGAAGTACTTGAATTCGTGAAGCTCAGTTGCTTAGGATTTGCATGTTGGTGCAACGCGATTCAAGAAGCATCTTCATCATGATGAGGGGAATTACCCTCGAGGAGTTCAGTGCCAGTTTGGGAAGTCCCTGGAAGCCTGTGGTGCCGCCCAAACAACAAGTTTCTTTGCATGGAGATCATCATGCAATTTTGTGGAAGCCAGCAGCAGTTGCACAAAGAGAGAATCTGATGAACAGTTCTTCTTCTGCTGCTGCTGCTGCTGCACCAGATGTGATGCTCAATGTGCCTGAATCCAATTACTTCTGTTTTCAGGACTCCAAGTCCAGTCCGAAGAAAGGAAGAGTGGAAGCTGCTAATGATTCTTACCACAAGCGACCTGCCATTGATGCCAATGTCGTAGCTGCTGCTGCTACTTCACAAAATCACAGAAAATCACCTACGTTCAATGATTCCACCAACAGTGTTTTAGCATTACAATCCCTGAACGCTCAAAAGTTGCATGGAACCTACGCTGATGCTCTCGGGAATTTCAACAACAATCATGTTGCCAGTAGTACTCCAGTTATGTTCTGTGGTGGGAAGGACCTAACAAGAAAGTCGAGGGCCGACAACAGATTTGTTCCGCATTGTTTTTCCGACTCCGGTAACAAACAACAGCAGCAGTCGGTTGATCCTGACATGACTATTTTAGCAGCTTGTCACGGTCTTACTCCGCGCAGGTATTTCAATCTGAAGAAAGGGAGAGAGAGGGCGATTTGGAAGCAGTTCAATCCCAAGGTTTTTGCCAACACGATGTCAACTCTTTTCGGCAGACAAAGCAACAGTAGCGGGAAGAAAGGTCCCAAGAAATACAAGAAACTTGATGCAATCGCCGATTTGACTTCACTGTGCAACACATCACTAGACGAGGTACCTCAAAGTCTCCTTGCTTCCACACACACACAGGAACTCAGTATACTCTGCTGTTTGAGATTTCTGTGCGACTGCTGGACTCAAATTGCTCTTCTTCTATGTGTAACTCCCAAAGGATTTGGAAACAAGACGTGTCACCACAACACATACACACAAACTCTCTCTCTCTCTCTCTCGCTCTCGCTCTCCTCAAATTGCTCTTCTTCTATGTATAATTCTCAAAGGATTTGGAAACAAGACATGTTGACCACAACACACTCTCTCTCTCTCTCTCTCACTCACACACACAGCATTATTGAACTGCAGATCCAGAAATTTAGATTCCCGACAACACAAGCGAAACTCGGAATTGGAGAAGCAACACCACATACACTAGAGTGGCATGTCATGGAGAGATTAAATGCGTCAAAAGCTTCAGAAAAGGAGTTGAAGCTGAGGCATATAAGTAGGTGTTGGCATCAAGAATGCAACAGGTCCATGTACATACAAGAGCGGCTGACAAACAGTTTGAACAACAAGTATAAGAGAGAATATACCAATGGCAAGCTCGGCAGTTTGGAGAGGTGCAAGCATGATGATTTCAAGGCTGAAGTGGGTCAAGTTTTGAAGCGGAGTGCAACAGCAGGAGCATTGCAACTCCCTATTCTAAAGCTGAAACGAGAGCTTGTGAAAGAATGTGTTGATGAGGTCTTTGGTGAAGGAATGGGAGAGGAATACATAAGGTTGGAGGAATATTACCTTGGATTAGCTTCCAAGAATGTCTCCCTTGATGTAAAGAACCCAGATCAAGTCAAGAAGTTGGCTCTAGAGGTTGCTCGCGAGTATGGTGATGTCCACAACGTAGTTGGATACATGCTAGAACAACTAAGAATGGAAGAATTTTGTAAGGAGACAAATTCATAATCTTAGTTTCAATCAACTTCTTGTGAGTCAATCTTGAACACTGAAATCAGCAAGGATCAGTGAATAAGCATTGGTGCATCAAAAAGAAATCAAATGAGAAATGTGAGAGATGCACAGTGGGTTCTGAGTGTGCACCTTTATATGTGCCTGAACATTGCTCCTAGCTCTAGACAGGAAGACAGGAACTCTTCTCAAGATTTCTGTGCAATTGAGCAGCCCCAAAGCTTCCAATGTGCTCATTGCCACAAATCCTCAATGCTCAACATGCTGCCATGAAAAAGAATATCCACTGAAAGACATTGAAAGATTGCCACCAAACAGAGATTACACAAGTCAATTCAACTTTGAAACTTTTCCTAGTGCACATGTCAGAGGAACAGTTCTGAGTGCACTGGATGCAGCTCAACCCCTGTTTCCTTTTTGGCTGAAGATGACAATCTTCTCCTCCAAGCTCCTCGATCTTTACAGGATCTTTACCAGCAGTCAAGCCTCTGATCAGTGATGGCAATGCACATTCCAAGGGTTTTAATGTGCTTGCTGTGGTACAGCATCATCCTCAATGACCTCAATGGCTTCAAGCATCATCATGTATATGAGGAGCACAAGTGTCCAACCACTGGGCAACACCTTGTCTGGACTGATAGAAAGTGTTACATCAGGAAACAAGGGATTGGTGCTAACATGTGCATATGGTTTTGATTCCTTTTGTTCCGAATTCTTTGCTTTAGCAAGGAGGAAATTTTCTTCAAATGTGCCAGACAGGAATTTCTTCACTTAAAGCATGGCAGACAGAGGAGAATGATGATGTGAATTTTTTCTTCTTCACTATTCTTTGCTTCAATTACACAGAAAACCTCTTCCAATGTGCCAGACTTGAATTTCTTGCAAGAACATGTACAGTAGAATAGAAGATTGTCTGTTGATTGCATCTGTAAGATCAATCTACTTCATAAGTACTGAGAAGGTGTTTTATGCTTATGTTTTAAGTCAACCTAAAAAGAAAAGTGAGAGATGATCTTATGATAAAGTCTTGGATAGTTCAGATTTGACAACAAACCAACAATAATCAGCAAGCATAAAAAAGAGAAAACTCCCAACAAAAGTGAAAACAATGAGATAAATCATCGACAGTTTGAACTGCAACACACATATGCATGTTGAGGAACCTTCAACAGTGACATGTATGGCATTCACCACCGACCATAACCCCCACTTCAAGCACTGTATGGATCAACTCAGCTGTGATTTATCATTGAGAACAATCTCCAGAGTCTGACATGCATCACTAACCAGAGCAGCCACATGCTTTTTCAGCAATCCTTCAGGTGATTTGTATGTGTATGAACAAAGCTAGAGTACCATACAAGGAAAAACTACTGTAATCGGGTCATTACACAGTTTGAGGCTCTATGAAGACTACTCAGCAACAAGGAAAAAGAATAACCAGTTCTCTGTTCTGCATAAACCTAGAATTGGTTCTCTCCTCCAACAAATCCTGCTGTAATTTGTGCACTCTGGTGAGCATATTCTGGAATTGGGTTGTGGGTGCACCAAGTCCTTGTGGAGACACTTTCCTATTTCCTGTCATCAAAGAAGTGAACTACCACATTTCATGAGGCAATCCAAAGGTCATCACAAGTTGCCTTCATCTCACTACAGCAAGGTCTTTGATGACAAGAAAAATTCCAGTCATAGAATGGAATGTGATATGCATTCTAAAACAAGACCTTCAATGAATCCAAAGACTCTGGAAGAAAGAGGAGCTGTGTCACAGAATGGGAAATAACCTAAGAAGGCCCTTCAACTCAATATAGCACATGCAAAAGTTAGACAAAAGAAAAGATCTGTATAGATTTTCTGTTTCCTTTCTTTGTAGATAACCCTCCTAATCCCTAAACCTAGCAGTGAGCTTACAGACATCCTTTAACCACTTTGTCCTTGGAAGTGATGAAATCCAAAACCATGAAAGACAAGCACACAAACAATTTTTTCCTGATTGTACAATTGCCTCCTCAAACTTCAAGAATCAAAACAATCAAGGAGTTCATAACCGGTGGGCGACCTTTACCTTTTTTTGTAATTTTTTGGCTGCGGTTCAGGAATCGAAACCCTCTCTACTTGTCCTTTGTTGAAACCCCGTACTTCTCTTGAAGTTTGGTGAGTTCCTCCTCCTTCTTGCGCTGGTCGAACTTCTTCGACATCTTAGCATGCTGATAATACAACACGATCAAATACCGGTTGGCGACGTTGAAGCCCGAGAGATGGTCCACTGCATTCTTGGCATCGTAGATGTCCTCGTAGACCACAAAAGCCGTGCCTCGCGTGTCCTTGTTAGTGCCGATACGAATCTGACGAATCGCACCATACTTGCCGAAGATATCGTACATCTCCTCCGAGGAGATGTTGAAAGGCAAGTTCCTGATGTACAGCACTCTGTTCACTTCCGGCGGTAACCGAGCGTTCCCTCTCCTGATACTCAACGCCGCCATCGCTCGAGCTTCCAAAAACAAACAAAATAACACCGAGGCAACGAAAAAAATACCGCAAACGCGCAGAAGCACTGATACACAACAGAGAATTAGAGCGAGAATCAAAGCGGAGCTTCAACTGTGTAACCGCGGAATCGCTACGCTTGCTTTCTAGGGTTTCGAGACACTTTCCCTCTTTAGGGTTTTATCGAACTGCTGGTTTGCTCACGAGAGTGAGTTGTTGTGATCCCTGAAAGTTTTACTCTTTTTGGCTTGGTCGGTTAAACCCTGAAAATACAAAGGAAAAATAAAATGGCAGGTCTTTGCGGACAGGAGAAGGGCCTGTTTTCACACCCTTCCAGAATTGGAGGTGCGTTTGTGAGGCTGAAGGCTGAGTGGAAGGTACCCAAAATTCCGGAAGGCTCTGAAAGCAGCAGACCCTTCTCCTGCTCCAAGAACAGGCTCGGTTTTTGTTTTTTTTGAAAACGGGCATCTTACGAGAGGTTATAAGGTCCAGCACAAAATTACGGCCAAGGAGCCACCAAAATATACAAAGGAAAAAACTGCCTAGTTCTTTCTTTATGCGTACATTCTTCAGGGGGTGGGTTTGAGGTTTAAGACCAGTTTTTCAAAATTTGCTTCAGTTTTGGCACATGCTTTGATGAACACAGTGAACCAGCACCCACCAGCCAACCCATGAAGGATGAATGGTAAGTGATCAGGAAACAGTTTTCTGTTAAATTCCAGTTCCGTATCTAACCATGGTAGTTAGTGTAGTTGCTTTTTTTTCTCTACGTACGTACTTACTATTACCCACAAGCTGCTTGTGGCTTTACAGTAGGTAGGTAGGAAAAACATACTATTACCCACAACCTGCTTGTGGCTTTACAGTAGGTAGGTAGGAAAAACATACTATTTACCCACAACCTGCTTGTGGCTTTATAGTAGGTAGGTAGGAAAAACATACTATTTACCCACAACCTGCTTGTCGCTTTAAAGTAGGTAGGTAGGAAAAACAGCCTTTATCTATCTATAAACCATCTAATCACCTTAGTAGTTAAATATTTTCCTGCCTATACCGTAGTACCTTTTCAGGTTTGGCATCTCATTGGTGAATAATTATTTTATTTTAAAAAATTAAATTTGGCACAAAATTATTATTATTATTATTTTTGACAAAACTTTATTAAATTGAAAAATATCCAGCACAAAAAGCTTTGAATCCTAGAACCTCCCCTCCAAGACATAGTGCACTAACCATTGACATACCATTAGCCATTGAAAAGTATGGTTTATTTTTTAGATTTATTGCATACACAAAATCAAAAAGAAAAAAAAATTAAAAACCTTGCAATTAAAAAAAAAAGAAGCATAAATCTCTGCAGGCTGCACTATCAGGCCCATAAAAAGGGCAGATAAATAAATTTCGGCTTCAATAAACAATAATTTTAAAAAAATCAGCAAAAAAGAGACCTTAATTTTCTAAAATTTCAGCATTTAAAAAATATATATAATTTTTGCCAAACCTGAAAAAGGTACTATTAACTCAGTTGAGGTTCATCGCAACTGAGTAAAAACGGGCGTCCAATGGATGGTGTGCTGGTGGGAGAGCGGGTTCATTCTGGACTGTTTGAACTTCAAAAAACTTTCAGGCCCAAATTTGAAAACAGGGTCCCATTTCCTGTACACACATACACACACTCCCCCCAAGACGAGAAATTGTACAAATCTAAAATTTTATAAAAAAAATCAAAAATTGAAAATTTTATGCATATAAAAATTATGAAAATTTTATGCATATAAAAAGTTCAACAACTAATTATAAATCCATCCATTACTTATAACAATTGGTGTTTACCTATGACTTTTCTTTTAAAATTTGATCCTTTGGGTAAGAAGAGTATCCTAATTTGTTACTTTCTTAAAATTTATCCTCAAGGTGAAGGGTGGGTTTGGTATATGGTTTTTCACACCCTATGGGCAAGGATATATCTACCCACAAAAATTTTAAAAATTAAAATCTTTGGTTTAAAGGTATTTATGGTTTTTTTTCCTTCCCTTTAAATTACCCTTTTAGGCTACAAGCAATTTACGGTTTTTGCTGAAATTTTAGTTTAAGGTAAATAAATATGGGGTGCTAGTCTAATTATACCATGAGGGCAAGAGTAAAAATACGGTAAAATACGGGAAAATACCTTTGTGTATTTTAAAAACTCATTGCTTATACGGATGATACGAGTCCATTGTCGAATACGTAGTAAATACATAACGAAGTACGTATTACGACTGCGGCCTGCGAGTCGGGGCGGCATACCACCCTGCCTGCTAGGGTTTCCGGCCCTGGCGTCGTCTCCTTCAATTCCCGCGCAGAGCATTGTTGCACTTGCGAGGGGGTGGCGTGATCGATCGAGAGGAGAAGGAACAAGTAGTGGCGTGCGCAAGAGTGGCTTGCTGCAGCCAGCGAGTTGTAGTAGAGCAAGTCTCTGAGTTGGTGGGGAGGGTCTGTGGGACGAGCACAAGATGGCGCAGGAGGTGACGCAGGTCCTGCTGAATGCGCAGTCGGCAGATGGCGTTGTGCGCAAGGTTGCAGAGGAGAGCTTGAAGCAATTCCAGGAGCAAAATCCTGCTGGTTTTCTAATCTCCCTCTCGCATGAACTCGCCAACAATGAGAAACCCCCTGATAGCCGTAAGCTTGCCGGGCTTATTCTCAAGAACTCATTGGACGCCAAGGAGACCGGGCGTAAGCAAGAGCTAGTCAGTCGATGGATCTCCTTGGATCCAACCGTGAAGGCGCAAATCAAGGGGGCGCTTTCGCAAACCTTGTCTTCCGTGGTTCCTGATGCGAGGCATACGTCCGCGCAGGTGATCGCCAAAATTGCGGCTATCGAACTTCCTCAGGGAGAATGGCCGGAGCTTGTTGGATCATTGCTGGCCAACATGGGGGGGTTGCAAGTGCAGCAACCGGCGCACCTGAAGCAGGCGACGCTGGAAACCCTAGGGTATGTCTGCGAGGAGGTATCGGCCGAGAGTCTGGCGCAAGAGCAGGTGAACTCCATCTTGACCGCCGTCGTGCAGGGCATGAATGCTTCGGAGACTAGCAACGATGTCAGGTTGGCGGCCACTAATGCTCTTTACAATGCCTTGGATTTCGCTCAAACGAATTTTGAGAATGATATGGAAAGGGATTACATCATGAGAGTGGTGTGCGAGGCGACATGGTCACCAGACAGTCGAGTGAGGCAGGCTGCGTTTGAATGTCTGGTCTCGATTGGTTCCACGTACTATGAGAAACTGGCGCCCTACATGCAGGACATTTTTGCAATCACATCCAAGGCTGTAAAGGAAGACGAGGAACCAGTGGCTTTACAGGCAGTCGAGTTCTGGAGCTCAATCTGTGATGAGGAGATCGAGATTCAGGAGGAGTACAGTGGAGACTCTGAGGTGCCATATTTCCAGTTCATCAAAAAGGCATTGCCAGCCTTGGTGCCTATGTTACTGGAGACTTTGACAAAGCAGGACGAGGAGCAAGATCAAGAAGAGGGAGCTTGGAATCTTGCCATGGCAGGAGGTACTTGCTTGGGCCTAGTGGCTAGAGCAGTGGGTGATGATGTTGTTCTGTTAGTGATGCCCTATGTACAAGAGAATGTGTCCAAGCCAGATTGGCGGTGTAGAGAGGCTGCGACTTATGCTTTTGGTTCCATTCTGGAGGGGCCATCCATGGAGAAGCTTGCCCCATTGGTAAATGTGGCATTGAACTTCATGCTGAGTGCCATGAAGGATGAGAATAACCATGTGAAGGATACCACAGCCTGGACGTTGGGAAGGATTTTTGAGTTTCTTCATGGGCCAAATGTGCAATTCCCAATTATTACTCAAGAGAATTTGCCCGTGATTCTTAAAGTGCTTCTAGAAAGCATCAATGACACACCTAATGTGGCTGAGAAGGTTTGTGGAGCAATCTACTTCTTGGCACAAGGTTATGAGGACAATTCAGGAGTTCCATCACCTCTGTTGCCCTTTTTCCAAAATATTGTTCAAGCGCTTCTGGCTACAACAGATAGAGAGGATGCAGGCGATTCACGACTTCGGACGTCAGCCTATGAGACATTGAATGAGGTTGTGAGAATCTCAACACAGGACACTGCTGCAATGGTGATGCAGCTAGTGCCTGTCATTATGCAGAAGCTTAACCACACGCTGGAGATGGCTGTTCTCTCCTCTGATGACAGAGAAAAGCAGAGTGAACTTCAGGCCCTGTTGTGTGGAGTATTGCAGGCAAGTGCAAAGCCAGTGCTCATGATTTCAAATGGATGTTCTCAATGACCTAATTGTTCTGATTGCAATTTTGTTTCCTTACTGGCAGTTACTCTTTTCCATGGTCTGAGGTGAAGACATTTGAGGATTGTAGTATTCTTCTTGTTCAAATCTAAGTAATTATTCTGCATTGGGTTTATGCAGGTCATTATCCAAAAGCTGGGAGCATCAGACACAACCAAGTTAGGAATAGTGCAGTATGGAGATCAGATGATGAGTCTTTTCCTCCGTGTGTTTGCCTGCCGGAGCGCTACAGTCCATGAAGAAGCTATGCTTGCAATTGGGGCATTGGCATATTCAACAGGTCCTGAGTTTGGCAAGTATATGCCAGAGTTTTATCGGTACTTGGAAATGGGTCTCCAGAACTTTGAAGAGTACCAGGTGTGTTCAAAGGATTCATCCTGGAGGCCTTCTTGTATGTTAAAAGTCTTGTACATAGTCATGTGCTATGTGATTTTCCCCACATTGGATTTCCTGTCTTTTGTATTCTAGTTCATTGTATTCTCCCCTACAAGTTTTTCTAAAGATCAGTTTGATTTGTGCAGGTGTGTGCTGTTACAGTGGGTGTGGTTGGTGATATCTGTCGTGCGTTGGATGACAAAGTGCTACCTTTTTGTGATGGGATCATGACACAATTGCTGAAGGATCTATCCAGCAACCAACTGCATCGCTCTGTGAAGCCTCCCATATTCTCTTGCTTTGGGGATATTGCCTTGGCAATTGGGGAGCACTTTGAAAAATATCTCATTTATGCAATGCCCATGCTCCAGGGTGCTGCTGAGCTTACAGCCCAGCAAGCAATTCGTGATGAGGAGATGATAGATTACAACAATCAGCTACGAAGTGGAATCTTGGAAGCATATTCTGGAATCTTCCAGGGGTTTAAGAGCAATAAGGCTGAGCTGATGGTCCCCTATGCAGGCCATATCTTACAATTTATTGAGAATGTTTACCAGGACAAGGAAAGGTATGTATGCTGTTGCATTGTGCAAGAGTTTCCTACCATTTGGAACATTACTGTTCACTACTACACAGCTAGGTCACCTTGTGGTTACATGCCTGTTCAGTTTAGTGCCCCTCATTTTGAGTTGAGAGATGGTGGCAGAGGGCAGTGTTTAAAGTTTACATGGTGCATGTGCACTGTCTTGTCAAGCTCTGCTGTTTGCACCTTAGCTCTCCACTTCCCTCTGTCTCTTAGACCAGCACTTATGCTCAGACACTTTCTTTCTGTGTGTTTGTCTTCTGATTCTGATTTCTGTTGATTCCTGCTGCAGGGATGACTCTGTGACTAAGGCAGCAATTGGAGTGATGGGAGATCTGGCTGACACTTTGGGACCCAGTGCTGCACCTTTGTTCAACCAAGCTGTGTTCTATAAGGACTTTGTTGATGAGTGCACATCATCAGATGATCAGCAGTTGAAAGAGACAGCAGAATGGGCTCTTTCAACCATCAACCGCATAACCAACACAGGCTGAGGCTGCTTTTGAAATCTTTTGTGATTTGAGATGTTGTCTTCCCTGCTTTACTCTTTACTCATGACTATTGCCAATGATTGTTTCTGCATAACATGTGCTTACACAATACTCACAGAAGAATTGGCTGCTAGGTCTGGTTGTGTTTTGAGTATGATAATGAGAGGCTGCTGGGTAGTGCCAGTGCTCAATGAGGCTTTTCAGTGTGGACACTCTGTGAATCGGAGATCGATAACTAGTACAATTTTCTTGTGGGGTTGAGAATTACATTCCAATCCCCATCCCCTATTCCATCCTGCAGCCCCAATCTTTACGTTAAGTTGCATACAGCCCATAGAATTTTGGTCAAAGTGTTGTGGCTGTCTCACTATAGGATAGATCATGCAGAGTGCTCGTACAAATTGGCAGTAAACTACTGCAGAAGGCGAAACCCCTATGGCTGTTCCATTGTCCGTCCAGTGAAACTACAAATTGTCGCTCAATGTTCACAATCAATTATGCAAAGGAGCATCCACTCTCACCCTGTAGTTACTTGGGGCAAAAATGGTTTGAAACATGTCCACCTCTACTAGTAGTTTCATTTGGTGCTTAAGATGTGAGTAGTTTCATGTCGTACTCCTGCTCAATTTCAGTAATGCAGATGAGAAGGTATGTGTGTTGGGACTCTCTTTGCTTGGTTTCAGCACAAGATTTGTACACTGGGTGCAGCATTATGACTAAATTGTGTTATATGCATAGTTTGGACTTTTCTGTTCCTTAATTATTGTGCAGAAATAGGTGAATTAACTCTCAACTGTCACAACAGTTTGGTGTTTTATAATTAACTTAATAGTTCTCAAGTGGTGGTTCTTGAAATTAAAAAGACAATGAAGATTTTGCACCATCAATCAATTTTTTATATTCTGGTGTTCAAATTGATAAGCATCTCCTGTTGTATAGGTTGGATGTCAACAATCTCATAAGTTACTTTAACCAGTTATTTTTACATTAGTTTGTGCTTCATGCACTTAGCTTTTTTGAAATTATGAGATACTTGAGTTAAAGTTAGTTAAGTACCACATTACATATGATGCTACATATGATGTTCCCCTAGTTAAGTGGAGATAATATTTTCATAGGTTGATGATCTTGTGCATACAATCATAGTCTTTGTCCACAGATCTTTTGCATGTGTGTTGTTTATCTTTTATTAAGGAGTTGCTTACATTAGAACTCTTGCCCCATGAACTACAGAATTTTATCATACCTTGTTTTTTGGATAAGACCATGGGCAAACCCATAGGGCATCACTCAAGGGCATTTGTTTCTAGTATAAACCCAATTTGGACTAAAGAACGAACACACGACATTCACATAGCCTTATCTTTTTTTCTTTGATCTTCACAATCTCCTTTATTTTGTTCACAAAATCAAAATGTTGTGAGAACAAAATTGAGGACTTCTCTCCAAGAAATTTTATAATTTTATCATTACGATAAATCTTCATATGTGAAAGTCATGAATTCTTTTCTGTTGGCTGAAATGCACTATAATTAAACATTTTCAAAGAGGGCCCATGAAATTGAATTAAAAATTTTTAAAAGTAAAGATTGTTCAAGGTGGTCAAAGAGTTGGGCCTGGATAAATACCTCAACGACCCAAACAACATTATTCATAGTAGTCCATGTAGGATTCCAACAAGACTTTCTGAGCGCCTGGGCCTCAAATCACCCTAGTGTAAACCCAAATTGACCACCCTTTGCACTTTGGACCAATGAGAGATTTTTAATTTTTATGGTCCTATGCCCAAGCCCATTAGTGGAAACCCCTCCTAAAAGCATGTCAAAGCTCAAAGGTGGATTGCAAAGTTTGTAACAACTAACAACCTGTAGGCCTGAATCTGAATTTTAACCATGGAAGGGGCAAACCAACTGGTGGACAGTCAGCCATTTAATGCTAATTAATGCTAAGGATCCTTGACATTGGACATACTTCAGGAAATTGGAAGAAAAAACCCTGGCCTCTTCAGTGGATATATTAAACCTTTTTCTCTGCGTGCAGCCTGGGCAAAATGCTTGTGTTGCAAATGTGCAATTGGCTTGAACCAATGGTTGCTTGGAGAGTAGCACGGTGATCTGGGTTGGTTAATCAAGAACCAGAGATTACATTTGTGTATATGGCTGATACTGTAATTTTAAGACAACTTCAGCAACTAATCAGAATAAAGAAATATGGAAACAAATACAGAACCCTGTTGAAAAGACACTACCGAGTGAAGACAATAAGAAACATATGCATTGGGAGTGAGTGTTTCCTTGCCGAATGGAGGCAAAATGGCAGAGAGAAGAATCAGGTATCATCTCTCTCTTCTGACTCATTGAATCCCACAAAAACCAGGTTACAAATCATCTAGTGAAGAATCAGGTATCTCTCAATTCTCACTCAAGGAATCTGAACAAACCAACTAACACATTGTCTAGTGAAGAATCCAGGTTTCTCTTTCTTCTCACTTGAGGAATCCTAACAAAACCAGCTTACACATCATCTAGAGAAGAATCCACTCTCTCTCTCTCTTCTGACTCAAGGAATCCTTACAAACCAGCTTCCACATCATATAGTCCATCGCAAAAATTGAAGATTGAAGTGCTTCAATTCTTCAGGATTCTTATGGCTCATTGGATTATCTCAACTGGTGGTAGAATGGGGTTTACCTGCCCAGAAAGTTCTGGCACTCCTGTAGAAATGTAAACTGATCCATTGATCATCAGTATGCTACCAAAAGCTGATCATGATCCTGATGTCACAGTAGGTGCATCATCATCCTTGATGGCTCTAGTGTCTCCCTGCCCAGTGGCTTCCAAACTTGGGCTCTCTGTCTCCAGTGCTATGGTACTCAAAGGTGGGTTTGGAGTGAATACTCCTGTCTCTCATCCTCTTTCATGTTATATAAGAGACTTATGGTTGGGGGTAAAAAAAATTGCAAGAGACTGGAAAATTTCTAGTGGTACAAACTCAGGCTTGGTGTTGTTAACAGAAAGCCTACAACACAATAGCTGCTTTTTCCTGAGGTAGATGAGATGCGGGGTTTGCTATGATTGGCTCATAGTGATCTGCACCTGCACTGCACCAACCTGTTCCCCAAACCCAATTGTTCATCATCAGTCTTCCATAGAACTCATACAAGATGCTGAGTCCAGCTCCAAGGAAAATGTGACAGCTCCAAATATCTGCTTGATCACTTCATGTAGGATAAAGCATATCATTAATTCTGGTGACATTCTCCACAGAATTTTATTATACATAACAAATCCCAAACTCTTGCATCAGCTTGCCCTTGCAAACAAATATGTCCTAGTATGGAGGAGACAAGATGGTGAAACAAATCTTTAATGGCAGGATGTTCTCTACAAACAGCAGTCAAATTAGAGGTGCACATTGTACCTGTTCCCTTCATGAAAAGGAAAACAGGTGGATGGCGGATTTGAGCTTGGGGACTGGGCCGATGAGGAAGGAAAAACAAACAGTTGCTGCTCTCCACCATCGCATCAGTCCCATGTGCCTGGACCTGGAAGCCCAATACAAAGCACTGATTCATGGTTTGGAAGAGATCAATCAGGTGAGACATATACTGGCACCTAGCATCAGGGAGCCCCTCTTACTTACAGCAGTAGCGATTCAAGTTCAATGGCATGTACTGGTACTAGGTTTGCCTCCCATACACTAGAACAGATGTTATCACCAACCATTTTGAAGTGCAACCAAAACTGCGTGTCCAAAGACAAAACACCATGCAAAGAACTCTGAATTCAACACCAGAAACTCAAGGTCTGCATCTGTTCAGACCAACCAAAGGTAGGATAGTGTAAAAGTGCAAAAACAACATACCACAAAGATTTCACGTTCATACTCTGAAGCCAGACATTGAATAGCAATGTCATCCCCAAAAGCTGCTGCTCGTCCTTCTTGGTTCTCATCAACGCTCAACAAACCTTCTTCCGTATACTGTAGAGTAATTATATCATATTCATCATTGCAACTGCCAGATACTGACATATACTTTGCCCAGCTCTCCCCATTGGTGACTGGAATGCAGCGATCCTTCATAATCGACTCTGCTGCTGAGTCCCTGTCGAACATGGAAACAACATATGAGATTAACCAGAGTTTCTGATCTTGGATCACCTCATTTGATCACCTCACTTGATCACGTGGTGGTCACCTTCCTATTCACATACATCTTGACCAGCAGGTGAGAATAAATAACAGCAGCTAAGAAATCAGTGATTCAGATATGATCAACAAACTAACAGGCTATCTCATATCTATGAGATTGCACAAAAATCTTCACAGCAACACTTTGAAGGGGACACAACAAGTGCAGTTGTAACCTTATGAGAGTCACTCACTAGGAGTCAGACCTTCACCTTCATCATGAATAGCAGTGACGAGCTGCCATGACTACCCACTCACTTTATCAGCTCCAGACAGAGGGTGTAGTTAGGTCCATAATAAATCTGCCCAAAACTTTGGGCAAAACATTATACAAAATCTGCATCAAGAGTTTCTGTCACATTTCAGAAAGCAACAGGAAGACTCCATTATGATGTTGGCTAGCAGCACTCAAGAGACATTACTGCCTCTGACATTACAATATCAAACTGCTCACATTGCTGCTAGATTATTCAAAGTGATGTGAAATGATGAAAATTACTTTAAATACACAATAATCTACAGTTTTTGTTAGTGCCCTGGGTAGGACAGGCTCTAAGGTCCCAAGCAAACAAAACCATATTGCTAGAAACAAGTCCCAGAGGTCCCAGGACATTGGATTTCACCAACAGGAAACTCTGCCAGGGTCAAGATCTCTATCGAATGTAAGCAGTCCCAACATAGCTGCTGCAAGTAGATTTAATTGTGTTTCTTAACATATGCTGTATTGTTCTAAAGGTCAATGTGAAATGATGAAAATTGCTTTCAACACACAATCTACAGTTTCAGCTAGTGCCCTAGGTAGGACAGGCTCTAGGGTCCCAGTGAAAAAAAGCCATATTGCTAGGAATGAGTCCTCAAGGTCCTGGGACATTGGCGAAAACAGGGAAGTCTGCAAGGCCCACTTCAAGATCTCTATCAAACGGAAGCAGTCCCAAAAATCCCAATATAGCTGAAAGTGGATTTGATTGTGTTTTGTAACATGGTGCACTGGGAGGTTTTCAAGAGTTTTCTGTGGGCGATATTGCTCCAACGGTCTGATCACAACAGCCTCATCAGTTGGAACATATGAGGATGCATCTTGTTGGGTTGTGATTGGGAAAAGGCTGCATACCTCGAGACACCAACCTGAACAAGTTCCTCGATGCTGGCATCCAAGGCTTCTCTGTCAGTCTTTCTGGCAAGGAGTTTCACATCCTGAAGGATATGGACTCCCCATCCGGTCGTCACATCGGGCGAGTACAAATGGCTAACCATGTCGTTGACAACCTGCTGATCGACAGTGCAGCTCTGGAACTCCTTCAGGAACCGCTTCACGGTGCGCAACCTGACCTCCAGCGGCGATTCCCGCAACTGCATTGCTCGTTGGAACGCGGTGAAAAGACAGTTCCCATCCGCCTCCACATCTCCCCCGTGGTGCAATGTGAAAACGATGGACACCGCTTCAGTAGGATGTGTCCATAGCACACCGCGTGATGCTACGTTCTTGAGCGCTTGCAGCTGCAAGGACTCCAGACCTCCCACGCCTTCCCACTCCACCTTGTTGTTGCCTCCCAGAACTGAAGTGGGAGAATGAACGTGATCTGTAGGTTCGAGCATCAAGCTTGCGGCGGCGTCGGGGGCGGTAACGTGAGATGGCCGCGGCCCTGGTGATCTCCACACCTCCACCATCGTCTCTCCATCAAACTGCGCGTCCTTTCCCATACCGGTGATTGCGATACAACGCGTGGGAGGGGAGGAAACCTTAACGACGAGCACCAGCGTAGTAGGACTGGAGGAGTACCGTAGTAGACAATATTACGGCGACACACTCAGAGCGTCACGCGCAGATTTTCGCTTCAGTTTTACAGCTTCCAGTCTCTGTCATGGTCACAGTTTGTCTCCCTCAAGAAACTGTAGATGGATACTGTCGTGGAGAAATCTAGATCTGGAAAACAGGCCGTAGGAATGACATCAAGCGAAGCGGAGATCGAACAAGGAGGAGATCTTACAGTCCTCTAGAGCACAGGACACAAATGTAGTTCCTCCGTCAAAGAAAGAAAAGGAACTGCAGCTCAAAAAAGATAAACAAAACGGGAGACAGAGAGAATGAGACTGAGAAATAGGTCGCACCAAGAACGAAAGAAGAATGCCGTATCAGGAAGACGGAGGAGTCCAAAAGGAGCTGAACAAGAAGCCGCTGAAGTTGTCGGCAAGCTAGGCCACAGGAAGCTTAAAGGCCGAGCTCCTTTATAAACGTTGCCTGCAACCACCTACCTCCACACTCCAGATTCAGCCCGAAAATGCTCTTTAGGAGTCGAAGAAAGAACAGACCCTCGTGCACCAGCAGAAACAAATGATTGCTCCTCCCAGAAAAAAGGGGAAAGAAAAGCTTGCGCCCGATCAAAAACTCGAAAACGAAGGAGTCAAAAAGAAGAAAAACAAAAAAAGTTGCATTCAACAATAGAGGACGTCAAGCGCTCCTCAGAGAAACCACAAACGAGGGTAGGATCCCCCCCAAAAACGACGCTGTGCGGCGACAAAGAAAACACAGATCGAGGGAAGAGCGAGCACGCACGCAGAGACACCAGGCGAGGCGAGGGCGGGGAGAGAGAGACACACTCTTTTACACAGTCTTCCCATCTTTCCAATCCAACGGATACGATCAAATGAAGTCACGATCTGACGGTCGGTATCATACCCCCGGGTCTAGGGCATTCGATTGTGGCCAAGGCCGTTGGACGCTGACGCACTTTTCTCACGGGTCTTTTTGCCAGCAGAGTTCGATCCAGGCCGTAGCGAATCCGGTTTGTCAACGGTTCAGATCAAAGTTGCAACAGGACTCCTTTGACTCTGATTGATGCGCAGAATTACGAATTCCGGATCTGGGCCTCCGTGGATGAAAAAGATATAGGGACAGAAGCTTTTCAGATTATGATCCTCTGTCGACCCCTTCGTGCATGAGATAAAACTTTCCGTCCATGAACTGGCGGGAAAGTTTATCCATCCCACATAACTAACACTGTAGCCAATCAGTACTCGCCACGCGGATTATTTACAATACTAATGTATGATTTGTCCTGTAAAGTACGAGTTTGGGACTTGGGATGATAGTCCCTTTTTTTTTCCCCTTTTTCTTTTGGTTAGGTACCTTTTGTTGGCCTTGACTTGGTAGGCAAGGATATTGTGTTTAGATTCATTACCTATAGAGAGTATAATAGCTTAAGGGATTTTGGCCCCTAGGTAATAATAGGTCTAATTTTTGTATGAGGATTTTTGAAAGATGATATTTTGGCTTTTGTTGAAACTTGAGATTAACTATAGAGTTATAATAATACCTTGAAGGATTTTGGTTTCTTTTAGTGGAAGATTATATTTTTGTATGGTGAAATATTTGAGTTTCCATAATTCTTCTTTTTGCATTAAGATCACACCCCTTGTTTTTCCTATCCCAAAGACAAGAGAGTTGACTCTACGGGGATTTGCATACAGAGTTTGCTTGTCTCGCACAACACTACAACCGAAACCACACACATGCACACAAACACACACTATTTGCTCTCCAATTCACACATTATTCGCTCTCCAATTCGGATCTTTACATGCCTATAAGTATGCAACTAGCTGCTCTTGAATAAAAAGCCACACAAGACATCTTGACAAAGAGACTGGAAAATGTGATGGGCTGTGCACCAATGGACTTAAGGGCATGTGGCTAGTCACAAGAGCAGTATGCACAAATGCACCCACAAATGGTCACAAATGGTGGAGTTGGGATGTGTTATTTTCTTGATCAAGTGTGTGAGAGAGAGAGAGACACACACACACACACACAGTGAGAAGCCCAGAAATGATCATCTAACTTTACTTGATATGGAACTGGCCTACACACCTTACCCTAAGGTCAGTTTGGCCACTAAATAATCCTCAGACTAGTGAAATGATATTTTGTGAAAAATATGAAGTTGACATGTTGAAAATCATCATAATTATCATCATAGGCTACACTCTGAATAATTTCACTACTCATATCACAATATTATTATAGTAGATGATCGAAAAATATATAATTTTCAAAATTAAAAAACGAATTCAATTATTGAAAATAAATAATTATTAGTTTTGTCAATTTGGAAACTGACCCTAGGCTACGGGTATTCCTTTACCTAAGAATGCATCAAGCTCCTCAGGGTGAGGCACTCTTCAGAGGTAGTTAGTAGGTAGGTAGTAAAAACAGCCCTTAGCTATGTACTCGCCTAGAAGCTGCCTATTTTCCTACCTATCTGCCTAGACATTAGACTTATTTCCTACAGAATTGGTTATCAAGATGAAACCCAATATTAACTCAGTGAACCAGCACCCACCAGCGCACCATCCATCCACAGGATGTCTGTTATTACTCAGTTGTGGATGAACCTCAAATTGAGTTAATGTTTGGTTTATATCTTGGTGACCAATCCTGTAGGGAATAGGTCTCATATATAGGCAGATAGGTAAGAAAATACACAACTTTGTAGGTAAGTAGATGGTTTATACATAGCTAAGGGCTGTTTTTACTACCTACCTATTGACAACAGTCTTTGTGGGTTAATTAGTAGGTAGGTAGGAAAAAAAAGGTGACTGAGCTGACCACCATGGTTATGTAGGAAACTGGGAACCCAACAGAAATTTTTTTTCTGTCCACTTAACATTCATCCTTCATGGCGCGCTGGTGGGTGCTGGTTCCCTGTGGCCTACTTCGTAGGCCACCAGCACCGTCACCGTCAGTTGCCATTATCCGTTGGCCCGCCATTTGCTCGGTTTGCCCGCTATAAACTCCGTCTTCTTCTTCTTCTTCTTCTCCCCATGCACGCAACGCAAGCAATCAATCCGTCAATCAAAAGCTGGTAAATGTTTTTTTTTTGCAAACTCCCCAAAAAATTCTCTCCTTTCTGCTTCCAAAACTTTGCAATCTTCTCTCGTTGAATGTGTCGAGAACTTCTTGCTAAATTGCAGCTGCACATCAAGGTAAAATTATTATTATCATGAAGTGTTGTTGCTGCTGAGGTGTGGTGTTTTTAGAAGGGTTGTGTTTTGTTTTTTGAGGTTTTATTTTTCTGCTTCCAATTTGCAATTTTTTCTCGTTGAATGCGTGGAGAAATTCTTGCTAATTGCAGCTGCACATCAAAGTGATTGAAGTTGGTTTTTTTTTTTTTTTTTTTTTTTTTTTTTTGGGGGGGTTTTTTTTTTATTTTTTATTTCTCTTCTGTTTCATTCTCTTCCTCCCAACACCGTACCGTTTGAACGTTTTTTTTTTTTTTTTTTGTTTTTT
>Ga0116227_10003339_pt1 | contig 35742 bp, 30 predicted proteins | sample S1TSphgellanicum_FD_89693 | JGI IMG/M metagenome (GOLD analysis project Ga0116227, IMG submission 89693) | Host-associated microbial communities from peat moss isolated from Minnesota, USA - S1T2_Fb - Sphagnum magellanicum MG | ecosystem: Host-associated > Plants > Peat moss > Unclassified...
AAAAAACCAAAAAAAAAGATCAAACACTTAAAAAAATTTTAAAAAAAATTATTGAAAAAAAAAAAAAAAAAAAAAAAAAAATTTTTTTTAAAAAAAAAAAAAAAAAAAAAAAGGTGAGAAGATAATTTGGAGATGGTAACAACTCTAAATTAACAAATTATAGAAGAAAGAAACGAAGTACTTACACTAATTGGTTCCATTGTGCACCATTGACCTTCCATCCTTGCAACCATTGAAAAACATGGTGACTTCACAAATGTTTTTCATTCCTTGAAGACCTTCCACATAAAAGCAAGAGAGGATAATTTCCATACGAAAAGTTAATATGAAGATATTTTTATGAATGGTTCCCTCCAAGAGAAGAGATTAAACTACACTCAAAAGAAATTGTAGCAAGAGGAGCTACTTCTATTACTACACATTTTTTTAGTTTTGAAAACAAGGTCATAATTGAAACACGAATTCATTTTCATGTTGAAAAACATGCAAGTTGCTAAACAAGGTCTATATATGCCTATTGACATATAACCAACCATTCAAAGGATGTTTGAACAATGGGCACCTGAACTATTGAAAGACTACACAAAATGAAGAAATTCAAAATGGTTTTTCCATGGACCAAAAATTGCATGAAAAACCACCTTTATTAGTCATATAGAACACCACCTTCAACTATCTAATAAAATTAGCACCAAAGTAGGAGCAAGAAAGTACAACCATGGCGCAAAGGGTTGTTTCCCTTGTCAAAACACACAACATCCTTTCATGTTCAATAATGAACATAAATCAAATTAAGGTTCATCTCATACCCACTAGAAGGGATCAATTGTGCGAAACAAACTTAGAATTAAACCTATTCAAGTTTTGAGGATATAAAACCAAAAAAAAATCACATGTGTCATCTTTAGTTAATGGATCAATGTTATTTTACAAATTGTGTTCAAAGGTACAACCAAACATTCAATCCCACCCATGAATGAAAGAAGAAAATTTTATTCTTCATTAGTTGATTTCCATTTGACCTATAGTTTCAATCATTGATTTACATTGGAAACCACCAAAGAGTTTGTTGAAAACATCCTCATATCTTATCACAAAGCTCAAGTGGAAACATTTACCTTGGCAAAAAACCAAACTTGATGGTTTGCAATTAGATGATCTCAATTGTTGGTCAATTTACAAAAGTAAATAGTGTATGGACCACATAAAACAACAATTTTCTTAAGTGTGCATCATCTTCCTTCCAACAAATTGCACCAACACATTTCTACTTGCTAATGTTATCTTTCAATGCCCATTCAAGCATGCATTAAAAAATGAATTCAATTCCTAAACTTGTTCAACAATTAAAACCCAACTTGAAGAAAGTGAAAACCCTAAAATTGACTTATGAATGTCAATTTTAAAACCAAATCTATGTGCATGGCTTTTTCACACATGGGAACATGTAAAATAAATGAACAACATGATTTGCAAAGGATAGAAAATAAACATGATTTAAAATAATTTCAATATATCATTCCAACTTGAAGCTACCAAAGTGAATGATATGACACCTCTATTTTTAATCAATCTTGATTTAGAAATTAAACGACAAGAAAGGAATGAGAGGATGACATTGATCAAAAAGATTCCATGTTGAAAATCATGGGGCAATGTTTAAATGTTTATGCTCTTACTATTAGTGAAATATTATGAGGATTTGTAAGGTGTGACCTAACTCCTAAATCTTTCACATAACTACATAAGGACAATGATGATACTATAAAACTATTACAATTTAAAAGAAGCTAAAAAACTCAAGAAGGTGAAAGCACCTAAGGTGAAATAAATAATCATGTCACAACTTGTTGGATTATGAATCATTGGCCATGGAACAAAATATTAACAAATAATATGTGAAAAGGATTCAAAAAAATAATATTACATGTAATATGATCACATTGTATGAATTTCATGTATAGATTTTGAGTTACCATAACATATTGGACTTTTAAAATGCCAAAAACCATACATCACAGTCCATATCACATTATTAATAATTCATTATATCATGGATTCATTATAATTACAAAAAATGTTTAATTGGGTGATTTTTTAATTACATATAAAATAATGTGATGCCATCGATACAAGGAAGACAATTTTGAAAAATTTTGAAAACCATAAATTGAGATATACAATGAAATATGGATTTTTTATAAAGTAATTTATTCATTTGAATTAATAATTCAACTTTTCATTTTTTTAATGTAAATTTTTAATATAGTTTTCTACCATTGATCAAGTTTAAAACTATAAATAAATAAAATTATTTAATCTTGCCATACGACTTGTGTAATCTAACATATTCTACTACAATGTAATATGGACTTTTATTTTAACTCTAATATGGAATCCACATATGTTGGAAAGTATTCCACCTTAGTGTGTTTTCATCCAAAACATACCCCATATGTTTTCATGTAAATAACTTTTTACTAAAAATCAAAACACCTATTGCAATGTAATTGGCACAACCTTGTTTTCTCAAATGAAATAATGCATCTAAGGTTCCTCAACTCCTTTTGCATGGACCCCACACATAGAGTAAATGTGGAGGAAAGTCCAATGTTGTTGAACTAAATTTTTTGTTATGCATAATTGTTTATGACTTAATATGGGCCCTAAGAGTTGCAAATTAGGTTGATTCCCCAAAAATGAAAAATGTAACTTGTGTTCATGTGCCATGTTTTTATTCATTTCAATGTCTTTGTAATGATCATTAAGGTCACAAATGTTTATGTATAGGTACCAAGAATAAACATTACCATTTACATTTTTTTTAATCCTTATAAACATCGAATTATTGTTTTTTAATGAGCACACAAGGGAGGATTATTTACAGTGGGCACAATTGAGTTGGATTTAGAATAAAAGATCTTGATTGAAACTCTTAGTACATCTCCTAAATAAATGATTTTGGAGGTTATGAAATGATGGTATGAAAAAAAATTGTGTCACAATAGGTAGGGTGTTCTTAAAAAGGGCTATTAATCCATGCCAAAAATAATGGCAACTAATTTTAGGAATAACATTTCCATGCAACCAATGCAAAGTCACATGATGGATTGAAAGAACCTCCCTTTTTTTCTTATGGGTGGAGGGGGAGGAAGGTTTTTTTTCCCAAGTTGTGTTTGGTGTGCAGAGTGGACTATCTTTTGTTCACTTTCCATTTGGATAATGGATAGTTGACTTGCTATGCAAATTTTTTAGAAACATTGTTCCTATTGAACTTTCATATTCCTTTGATGTGCCCATTTGTGCAAGCTTTGACAGAAGTTCAAGTTGCAATTGGTTAGAAGGAGGAGGGAACATCAATTTATTGTATTTCCATGACAAAAATATCTCAAATGAGGGTTTTGGCTCACAAAACCACAAAGTTCAGGTTTGCACAAGATACTTTGAAATATTTTGAAGTGTCTATCATTATTAACATTGTGGGTTTTAATATTGATCTTTCATGTTGATGTTCATGGAACATTTTTTGCAAGGTAAATGCATGTTTTGGGCTATGCTTGTTGGAATGGGATGGAAGTTTGTTTCATTTGCATTGCATTTATAAATGGTTTGTAGGCTCAAAACTATTAGCCTACTATTGTTGCATGAGGCATTGAAAGTTGCAGTGGCATGGAATAAGGATGCCCTAATTAACCATTTTGTTTATTGCAATCTGAGCCTTAAACAATAAGGTCTACATATTTATGTGGGGATGTTGGGCTATTGTTTAAAAGATTCATAAATATAAAATGCATAAGCATTTTGGGTCATCGTTCCTTTGTGCTTTTAGTCATGTGTAGACTAAATCTTTTTATTATTGCATCATGGTTTATCCCATTATCATCAAATGGCATGCATCGTAATATAGTTGCTTCCATATGGAAGTGCATGTTTTTCTTGAAATTGTTGAGTTGCAAGATTTTTTTAGTCTACTTCTGCTTCATCTACATATAAGTATTGTGTTTTGAACAAAATGGCCAAGAGATTACATTATGAGCAAGAAACATTTTTTGTTTATGTACGAGATACTAAAAAGCAGGTTATAAAAGTTTTTTATCATAATGAAGAAGGAATTATTGGTAATGCAAAGGATATGAAAAAGGAGATTTTGGACATTGAAAATGATGCTTGTGTTGAAATCCCAAATTTCATCCCTTTTTGGACAATGAAATATTTTAGTTTCCAGTCATGGATTGTCATCTATGTATTTTTTTGTAATAATTTTTTTGTCTTTTTTTACTTTAGGGGAGCTTGCGAAGTTTTCAATTTTACTAATGGTGGCCAATGGGAATGGCCTATTTGGAAAAAATGAATCTAAATTTGGAAGAAAACTAATCTAACTAACATGTAAGATTAATAGGGGGGCCAATTTGGTACCCCGACAATGTTAATTTGTTTGGTAAAATTTTAACCTATACACAACATGTGATAAAGAAGTTGACAATTTCCACTTTAAGAACCTTGAAAACAATATCTCTTATGATCAATTTTGGGACTCAAGTGACTAAAGATTTGATGAACCTCGAAGAAGATTGAAAAAGTTACAATAATGAAACCCGCAATAGAAAAGGGAAAAGGATGAGTTATAATGCATGAAACAACGTAACTCCCATAATCACGACTACAATTACATCTTAAATTAAGTGATACCAACTTGCATTACATGTATTTCCCTTTGCAAGGGATGGTGTCAAATCCTTAGGAACAATGCAAGATTATTGACTTTACAATGTGGTTCAAGCACAAATCTTAGTTGAAGATTTGAAATTGTATTGGGGCATAATGCATGTACACAACATGTTGGTTTTTAAAATCTCAATCTTGTGTGAGATAATTGGTTTTCATACCTAGTTAAAGGTGAGGACATTCAATTTTGAATCCTTATATCCTTGCACATCTACACCAATAATTCCATTTCTATAAAAAAAACAAACTCAATTTTTCACACCTATAGGTTATGCATTGAAAATCATTAAAAAAATTATTAATATAATTGGAATGGCAAAAACAACAAAATGTTGTAAAATTTCACAAGAAGACACCTATAGAAAACTTTGAACCAAATGAATTGGCAAAATTACTTTAAATGCATTATCACAAATGATGAAAATTTCATCAAAACAAGTGGCATGTTTGAATCATATGGATGATTCAAATTCTAGAGGTTAAAAAATGATTAGTTGATTTTAAAAAACATAAAAAACCATGGGTTTTAGATTTGAAAGTCATTCCAAGGTGAACTAAACTCGATATACATTGAGATTAAATTAGAACAAAGAACAAAAGAGATAAGGCTTACATGATCATTTTGCCCTATTATTGTGCAATGTGGACTTGATGGGTGAATTGGAATTAAAAACAAAATGTATCATTAAACATTAATCATATGACAAAACCACAAATTTGTAATGAAATTTATAAGGAGATTTCTAAGAAAAAGGAAAACAACAAAGGTTGCAAGAATTTCAAGGACAATTTGAAAATAATAAATGTTGAACCCTTATGGCAATTATGGTATGCCAATATACCTTCATTGAATCGCAATCAAATTGTTTGTATGGATCAAATGAATTATTTCTAAAGTTTCATACATTGAACTTCATAACTTCCATACAAATTAATTTGTGAATGGATTCATAATTTTCATTATTGTCAATTATTTGTTTAGACTTTTCTCAAATTTTGTGTGGATGATTATTTAGGTAAAATAATGATTTAAAGTCTCATTGGCAAAAAATCAAAAAAATTACGAACTTTTAAAATCCCCAAAATAATTTACATTAAAAAATTCATTTTGTAAGATAAATTTTCATTTATTTTGTAATCAAATGTCATTTCATCAAGTCATATATAATGTAAGGGAATTCTAACTATCTTGTTTTGCTTTTAAAAATGAACTTATATTCTTCAATTATGATTATAAGTTGGTGATGCTAATGGGACATATTTTTTAGAGTTAAAATTTGGTCAAAATGGACTCTTCTCATGCCAATATTTTAGATTACAGCTTGCAAATTACCTTCAAAAGGTTAATAGTATCCATCATTACTTAATTATGAAAGGAGTATGGTTTGTCTTTAATAAACCTAACTTCATATATGCATGGAGAGCTTGTTAACTTGATATGCTTCCTAATTTCAAATCAATATCTTTTGTTTGAGTTAAGATTGTTAGTTTAATTTTGTTTATTTGTCACTACTTGAAATTATTATGCATCCACTTGATGTTGCTTTAACATTATTTGTGTTTGCAACTCCACTTGTAGTAGAATTATATTACAAATAATGATCCATCACTATCAAAATGAGTTTTACTAAATTTACAACATTGTTTTCTTCAATCTCCAAAATGAATGTGAAAAGAACAATTAGTGCATTAACTTCCATAGTTATTACTTGAAATTTTGATGTGCATGTTTTCATAATTTTGGTTTAATTTTCTTAACTTTTAACTATAATTTTTTCCATGCCTTACATTTGTGTCTAATTAGACCAGAACCACCTACAAGTTCAAGGTTTAAAGTTGCTCATTTTGAAATTAATGATGTGAATCTTATCCATCTTGGACTTGCCGTTTGATGAATCTTATAGTTAAATGTGTTTTGAAATTGAACCTTGAAAATGTGTTTTACAAGTTGTCGTATTATAACATCTACGAGTTGTAGTTCACTATTATAACTAGTAGGAGAAACATGACAAGGAGGTTTGAATGTTCTTGTTTGATTTAGTTTAGAAGCTCCTTACTTTTATGGATTTTAACCTAATTTGATGCATTTTTTTTCCCATCATTTTAAGGTAGTAAACACAAGTGGATGGTACTTATGAATATGACATGTTTAAGAAGTAGGTATCCATTTGTAATATAAGATACCACAACATGTATCTTGTCTTATTCTCTTAACACTTAAATGTGCTTTGCACCTTAGCTATTTCAAGTCTTTTGATCTCCTACTATTGAAACAAAGATTCAACCCAATTTGATCAATGTTACCCACAAAGCTTTAAAGGATGCAATAAACTTTAACAAATTTAACTATTTTGTAGACCGTTGATATGCATTTAAGCTAATTAAATGGTATTGGGGATACTATTTTGTCAATTATTGAAGTTACAATGGAATGAAACTACAGTGTGTTAGTTTTGCATGTGGGAATTAATGGGGCATGTGGGAGTTTCAAAAATGAAATTAGGATGAAGGTGTTAATGCAAGCTCACAAACAATTTCAATTTCCACAAATCAAACAATAAGTTGGTTAACACAAGTTGGAACCAAGTGATGTTAATGTTTAATCATGGGCAACTTAAACAATTAAATTCATTTTATTCACATGGTTATGACCTTTAGGAGGAGACATCACTTTCCTTATAATATATTTTATGATTAGTGGCATGGGCTACATCAAAATGACAAAAAGTTGGATTTTCAAGTTGAAATCTTAATTAATTAAAATTGTCAAATTATGAGCCTTATAACTTTGTGAACTCATAACTCCCATGTATGGGTTCCAAGCGAGGAGTTTTAAAGGGGAAATTTATAACCTCAAAAGATATCTCCAATGTTATAATATTGCATGTTCAATTTGAAGGTCATTTGACCCCTATTTATTGAGTTTTAGTAGGTGAAAATCAAATTGTTAATTTGGGTCCTGGCCATTTTTTTGGTCATTTAATTCCTTGCTCACAACTCCAAATTTGGAAAATGCAAGTTGATTTTCAATATATATGTTTAAAGAAATTTATAATTATATATGGAAAACCCAATTTGGATCACATTTACTACTAATGATTTTGTCCCAAATAGTCATGATTCTTATTGGATTACATCGTTGAAAGCATTAGTTTTCACTTGGGAGTGCTTTGGGTTCCTTTTGTTGCACTCTCTCACCACATTTGTGGTAATGTGCTTTAGTTTCAAGACACTATTTCAGTTCACATTCTTTTTTTTGCCCAACCTTGGTCACAAGCTCAAGGTTAAGGTTATAATAACCATGTTATGACCACAATCATGCACCAATTTGTTGGAAATTTGTTGATTGTTGTGATTGTAGTTTAGAAACCAATTCATGGAATATTATAAGAATCATTGTTCATCCATTATTTATTGACAATAAAATTTCTATGGCCATTATTGAGAATTTTAGGAATAATGGATTTTATCACACCTATCAAAATTGGTTGAACTACAAAAGTATATAGGGGTTGTTTAACATTTATCATCTTTTGTAACATTGTTACAAGTGCATCTTAGAATGTAGGGTATTCTTATGGGGTTGACAAATTTTGCTTCAAATGTTTTACAATTGTACCTTGTTGGGTTGCTTAAATGTAAGTTGGTTTGAATTTGTCCTTTGATGTAAACTAAGTCCCAAGTTGTTTCTAGCTAGGTTTTCACACAACTTGCAATTATAAAGCTTATGTAGGTAGTTTGCAAATAATGAAGAACATTAGAATTCATACCATATTCTTAAATGATTGTTATTATGGGTGGCCATGAATGTGATTGAAACTAGTTTATATATTGTTCACTTCACCTCTCATTTGTTTGGTCAAATTGATCTTGGTCATCTACATTTTTATCTTGTAAATTAATGTATTTCAAATTGTAGAGTTGTTACAAAATTCCTTGGTTGTCTAATGAGACATTTCTTTACATTTTTTTCCATGGACATTTTTGCTTGATTGACATTTTCATTTAATTGTTCAACCTTTTTTTGCATGTTCGAATGTTTTTCATTTGTGATCAATCTTTAATAGACCAATGAACAAACTTTGCTGTAACTTTTTTGTCCCCAATTTTCCACTTTAAATTACATGCATATCAAGACAATGTTATGGCATAAATATTTGTCATATACATCTTTCAATAACAATCTCCCTCAATTTCATTACAAACTGAGTACCATACTATAAAAAATGCAAAAAAATCATTGCAAAATGTTTTTAAAAATGTACTTTGAACTTTTGAAAAGCAAAAGTCATGGAATCAAGAACTTGCATAGGTATAAGCATTAAGGACAATGAAATAGGTGCCTACATTTATGCATTTCCCATATGTACATGTCTGCACAATCTATCATCATTGTTGATTTTTTTCACACGATGTTTTGCCAAAAAATTCATCATTATTTCTTTTATTATTGAAGTGGATTTTGGAAAACAAAATAATTATTTAACACCCAAGTGTTGAACTTGAAAGATATTATGGTAGAATGGTAAAGTTTGAATCATTTTCAAGAAAAAATTAGTTATAGTAGAATGTGCAGTAAAACAACTTGGAATGGTGATAATAGTGTTAATGTTAATCACAAAGTTGGTTAAACATCAACTATTCCAATTTGTGATGGGGTGAAAAAAACTTCAAAATTGATAGAGCAAATGTTTTAATGTATGTGTATGGTTTTAAAACCAACTTGACTAAGTTGTTCTTTCCCTAGGCTTTTTCCCTTAAGTTTCAAATCGTTGCAATTTCCTTTTGCAAAAAACAAACATATGACATAGAAAATAAACACATGGCCCATAACATAGCTACCTCCTCCAACCACTAGTGGCTCCATCACAACAATAACACACCGTGACAACATTCACAAATATGAGTGCTAGAGGCTTCCACCACCTTCCTTTGGAGCCTCTTCATTTTTTTGCATCATTACAATTTGCAAATGACATAGTTTGTGAAAACCCACCTTTTTAGACAACCTTTACATCCTAGCAAGCGGCAAGTTCCAACAAACAATAATCAAGAAGCTTCATGAATCATTACATTATGCAATAAGAATTTACAATCATGAAACCATGTGTCATGAATTGGAATTTGGCAACAAAGTTTAGAAGCTTAGTGATAAAAAGGATATGATTTTATAATCTCGTTGATTGCAAAGGAAGATTTGAAAATGGAGCTTGGTGACCACAAGATTGAAGATGTGTGCTTGATGTAAATGCTTGACAATGTCTACAACCTTATTGATGACAAACACCGTTATTTCTATTGAAAATTAACTATTACCATTGAGATGACAAATGTGGTGATTATTTAAAATATTTTTCAACATTCTTTTCCTTCATGTTTTTAATTAATATGCTTTCCTTTTAATGATTAGACAATATACAAATGTTTTATTAAAAAAACTACCTTGTCCATTTCACCCAACTTGCACCTTCTTTCTTTTTTATGTGCACAAATATTTTACTCTTCAAAAAACAAAAATACTTAACAACATTATAAATGAATTGAAATTTAAATACAAGTCACAACATTAAAATCTATTCCATTTTCCCATTTACTACCATTTATTCTAACTAACCGCACGATGACAAATCCATAATACTCCCATAACATGTTATTACTATCATTCAATATCTATTTGATTTGATTTTTTCCTTTTAGTGTTTGATATATATATTTTCCTAATATCAATAATAGTTTCAAAATTCAAAACTATTATTAATACCTAGTAGGGTAGTAGTAATACAACATTGTTACCCATATTTGGTAACAAGTGACTTAAAAGGTTGATAATGTAAACAAGTTGTTGAACCTAATAGGTGTTTTAACTTGTTATTAAACCTAACCTATAATATTGATCTAACCAGTTACTAAACTTGGTAGGTAATATTACTAGGTTAAGATTATAGGTTGACAAGTTAGCTAACATGTGATTTATAAAACCTTTATTTGACACAACTAATAGTTGAACAAGTAGTTAAACAAGGTGTATTAAAAAAATAAATTGGATTGATAGTTTAAGTATTAGTTAATGACTATTTATAATGGTCAGTCATGACTATTGTATTTTTGAAATAATTAGTATAAGAACTAGGAAAACAAACTTGTTAAGGACTTTTTGGATTTCATTCATGATTATGTTTATATTCTTCAATTATGGAACATGGATCATTTTTCTTTCAACCTATTTCCTTCAAACTTGAACAATTTGTGTATTATTAGTTAGGGAGTTATAGTAGTTTAAGTTTTATGTGTGTAATGTATGTACTTGTTGTTGTTCAAGGAACATGTTGTTAAAAAATCCAGAGGTAAATTAACCTTGATGGAAATAGAAAATCTATTAACATTTGGTGACCACGCAGTGGATCAGAATTCAAAAGCAATCACGTTTATAATTTATGGTTAAATTGAGTAGTTTTAGTAGAGCAAGTTTGTAAAGTAATCATGCTTCAAATTCTAATTTGTCATATGTTTGCTTATTTTGTGTAAACTTTAGGATTCAAATTTTTGATCTTGATTTAGTTTGAAAACATTATTAATAGGGTGAGGTTAGTGTAAAGTTTTTGAAGATAAATAGGTGCCCAATTTGTAAAAGAAGTTTTATACAAACTTTTGACTAATGGGAAGGGTCATTCTAGGAAAAAATCTATTGTTCAAAAATAGTGTAAGGGCTTTCCTAAAACCTATTGATTTTAGAAAATGTCAACAGTTGTCACCATAAGTCTTAGAAAACAGTTAAAACATGTCCATCATTAGCTTGTTCATGAACAATCACAAGAACAAGATGAACGACAAGTGCAACCTATGGGAAATGAACTTGTGAATGCACCAAACATGGATGCAACATAGAAGGGAGAAGTTAGTGAACAACATCAAAATGTAGCAAAATCAGTTGTGTAGATAAACCTAATAACATTCTCAACCATTCATAAAAAAAACACCATGAACAATAACCCAATCGAGGGTAGTGAGGGTTCATAATGATGATAATCATGAACCTATTTAGTCATTTGATGAGGTCGTATTTGTTCGACAACCATGGTGATTTGTAACCCCAAGTTATAATCTACCCAAAACTAGTGAATCTACACCAATTACAACATTTGTTGGGTTTCAAAACCAACCATCATACACCAATATTCATGTGGTACCCACTAATTTAGATCTGGAATGACTTCACCTACTCAACAAGTTGGAGTAGCTTTGTCATGTTAACTGAAGACTGTTTAAGCAATAAGTTTATATACCATATGTATAACTTGTTGAACACAAAGCAACACCCACAATTGTTCGATAAGGAGTCACTTATCCACAAGGCACTTGGTTAATGAAATCAATACCCAGTCTAGGAGAACGATTGTAAGTACCGCATCATAGACTAGTTTTAGGAAGAAACCAAGGTGTTAGAACTATGACTTGTTCATATTGTCATCAAATGGGACACTTGTTCAGTTGTTGCCTGTTCATTAATGATAATCAAGGCAATTACTTAGGGAGGAGGTGATGAATATTCATCAACCTATTCTTCCAACCACTACAATAGCAATACCCAATGTGTTTATATTAGGAATTCAAGCCATGAACCTTGGTATCGGTCATACGACAATATTTGTTAATTATCAAATAATTTGGTCACAACCTATTACACCAATTGTACTAGGTAAAACCAATATGATACCTACTTCAACATACCCAATGTGGTATAATGTCATACCCCCTTTTGTGCCTTTCGATCTTAGTTTGTATCCAACTTATCAAATTGGAACAAAAGGACTTGATTCTTCGATCTTTAGGAATTATACAGGTTATGTACTTGGGAATGTGTATCCAATACTTGAACAACCTATTGTACCACCAACAAATATACCAAACTCTATTGGAAATTAATTTCTTATAGTGGTTCAACTAGTGATTAGCAAGGATAGATAACCGATTTAACAACCTATTACTACATTAATGCCAACCACTATACATTTTACTACTAATTTACTAACTTATGTACCTAGATGTTATGATCACCAACATCAGATGGAGGACAACCTAGAGATTCACCTAAAAGAAGTTCACACGGAGGAGATCTACTTAGAGAGCCACCTTTTACTCCATTTGTTGGATCTTTTGGATGGCCAACATTTGACTTGCGCATGTTTATACCACCATGGTATCAACCACTTGTTGTGCAACTTATACCGGAACCAACAACCAAGCTGCCATACGAGAAGTTATAATACCCAACCTATGTCAAAGACATTAATCTAGATGTTCACATCAGAGTATTCAAGAAGGCCATTAAAACTAATGGTGAAACATTGGAGGCCGACATCATCAACCTATTTGGTTTTACTCTCTGGGATAATATTTCCGAATGGGGAGAAAACTACGTTCAAGACCATCCAAATTACACTTTTGAAGAGTTGGAACAAACATTTTAGAAGCGATTCAAAACAATGAAGAATGATGAAGAGGTTTATATGCAATTGTGAAACATACAACAACAAATTGCCAAACGTGTTGAGGTTTATTATGAATGCTTGTTGAAATTAACTAATTGTTTACATGTTAAAGCGACATATGTTTTTTTCACCACTATTTTCAAGGCAGGTTTATTACTTTACCTAAGATTAACAATTACAAGTATGAAGATAAATACCTTAATTGAGCACAAGGAAAGTTGTTGTAATATGTGAAGAAAGTGGATTTGTTAATATGAATTATAATGCTCTACTAACCACACCGAAAGCTAATGTAGGGGTTAAACTTGTAGTAACTGCTATGATAACTAAATCATTATTTACCTATACCAATTGTGGTAAAACTAGTCATTTAATGGAAACATGTCATAACATGAAAAGAAAGGTATTAGTTATGCCAATTGCCATAGTTAAGTCTATGGAACCTGCAGTAGGAACTAAAACCCAACTTGTTAAATCAGGAAAAATACCTATTTGTTATCCCTATATAATTTTTCATAGTGTAGAACATAAATAAGGATAATGCCCTAGAAAAATTGAAATACAAAACATGTTTAAAACTAAACATGTTAGTTTTAATGCCACAACAACATTTAAACTACCTAAAACTGACAACGTGCCAATTAATGTAGTAGATGTTGTTACCACCTGTAGTTAGCATTCGAAACAGTAGGTGTTCAAGGAGAAGGAGCTAGTTAAAGCCAAAGGGGCTAAAGATTGGTAATAAGAAGAATGTCTACAGGATTCGTTCATTGAAATTATTAGATAGCTATAACATAGTGGGGATGAAAACCAACCTACTATCATCAATGAAGGTTCATTGTGTAGTAATTAAGTTGGATTGCCTAATAATCCTGCCATAATTCAACTGGTTGAAAAAAATCAAATCAGTGAAGTGAATCAGCAACCTATCATTTCGAAACATGTTACTACAAATAAAACTTTAGATAATTTATAAGGGATATCAATAAACAAGTCTTGGAGACCAAGTATACATTGAACTTGGGACAACTATTGTGGGTGATTCCTGATATCAAACACTACATTTTTAATCCAATACCATCAAAACCTACCTTACCACAACTGATAGTTGCATCAATTACCATTGATCATCAAATGGCAATAATATAAGTTCAAGTAGGGAAGAACTTCATTGAAGTTGTGCTTATAGATGGTGGTTCTGGAGTTAATATTACTATAAAGAAATTGAGGGTACAATTAGGTCTATCAAAACCAAAATCTACACTTTAGAACCTACATGTGGTTGATCAAACCATTGCAAAACCTTTAAGTTTGATTAAGGATCTTAAAATTATTATTCATGGAATTCCCTATTCAATGACTTTTACTATAATCTAGAATAGCATGTTAGATTCTAGCTACTCTATGTTGTTAGGTCATCCTTGGTTAAGGGATGTTAAAGTGTCTTACAATTGGGGCAACAACACTATCACTATACAAGGAGCGGTACAATTAGAACCATACCTGTTATTAAGAAACTTGGAGCACCAACCAAACATCCAAAAAATTAGTTTGTTATGATTTCCATTTTGGAATATCTGACAAAAAGGAGGATTTGATGTTTGCGATAGAACTAGGACTATTTTCAATAGGAACCATAATTGTTCCTACACTAGTTTGGTCAAATCAATTTGTTAAGTTGATTACATCAGCAGGTTTGAATTTAGTCGAACAAGTTATTAAACATGTTGAACATGTGTCCAAGCCACCTATCTTGTCTGATATACTTGTCAAACCGGTACTTGTACAATTTGTTAAGATAACTATACCCCTTGATATTTTCCAGCAACATTTACTAGAGACGTTTTTCCAATTTGAAATAGGAGAAATGGATATTGATGAGACACATGCTCAAATCAGAGTTCAAAATCTTCGCATTGTGAGATGGACTATCATTGAAAAAAAACTGTTGACCAAGATTAATTTGGGTTTTGAAAAAAACTTGCAATAGGTTAAAATCAATGTGGATATAGAACTTGTTGTCAATTGTCAATTGATTAAATTGCTAAAGGAATTCAAGGACATCTTTGTTTAGACTTACAAAAATTTGAAAGGGATACCACCTGACATTGCTCAACGTTGGATTGAATTAGACACATTGATACCACCTATTCATCAAGCAAGGTATTGATTAAATCCTAACAATGTAGCCATTGTCAAACAAGATATTAACAAATTACTTGCTACAAGTTTTATTAAGCCTATGGAAGAAGCTAATTGGCTATCACCTATAGTTGTAGTGCCTAAGAAAAATGGGAAATAAAAAATTTGTGTGGACTTTAGAAAGTTTAATGAAGGTACCAAGAAGGACCCATATTTGTTACCTTTTACTAATGAGGTTATTAATACTATAGTTGGACATGAAGTTTATACATTTTTTGATGGTTTTTCTAGATACCATCAGATTTCCATAGCACCAAAAGGCCAATACAAAATTGCCTTTGTTATTGATTGGGGGGCTTTTGTATCGGTTAGAATGCCTTTTGAAGTAAAAAATGGACCACCTACTTATCAAAGGGTAATTGCCAAAGCTTTCCATGAATACATTGATGTGTTCATGAAGATCTTTTTAGATGATTTTATTGTTTTTAATGACATGTCCACTCCTTTAGAAAAAATTCAAAAGTGTTTTCTAAAATGCAAAAAATATGGCACGAGTTTGAATCTAAAAAAATGTGCATTTATGGTATGTTCTAGAACTATTTTAGGATTCATAGTCTCCAAAAGGGGAAAACACTTGATCTTAAGAAAATAGAGGCTTTAATCAAAATGTCAATGCCTAAAACACCCCAGGAGATTCAAGTATTCAATAAAATGGCCTAGTTTTATAAATGCCTCAATAGAAATTTTGTTTCTATTATGGCACCAATCACCAAGTTATTCAGAAAAGCTAAAGTGTTTGAGTGGATTGTTGAATGTGAAACCACTTGGGAGGATATTAAGAACTGGTACATTCAAGCTCCGACACTTATCAATCCTAACTGGGAATTGGAATTTCATGCTCACATTGATGCGTCTCAGTTAGTAGTAAGGGCAATATTAGCCCAAAACCCAATAGGTAAAATAAATCAACCTATTATGTACTCATCAAGATTGCTTAATTCTACTGAAATAAACTATATTACTATAGAAAGATAAGCTTTAGCTATGGTTTATGCCTTACACAAATTTAAGCATTACCTATTAGGCAATAGGTTTACTTTCTATGTGGACCATATGGTTTTAGTGTATTTGGTCAACAAGCCATAGATTTTTAGCAGGTTAGCTAAATGGCTCTCATTATTTTTGGAGTATGACTTCAAAATTATTTATAAACTTGATAGATCCCATCTAATGGCAAATGCATGGAGTAGATTACCCATTCAAAATTAACTTATTAGAGTACCTGATCAAACTTGTGATGCTCACTTGTTTAACTTACAATTTGAGTGGTTGCAAAATGTGTATGAATATTAATTAAAGGGAGTGATGGTAGAAAGATTCACAACATCCCAAAAATAATATTTAACCCAAAGAGCTAAACCATTTATGCTTCGAAAAGGAATATTGTATAGATTTGGATAAGATAATAGGTTTTGTCGAATTCTGCAACCAGAACATGTGTTTACAGTTTTGCAAGAATTACATGGAGGCGTTGTAGGAGGGCATTTATCTTCTGATATCATTGTGTGAAAAATCTTGGATGTTGGTTATTGGTGGCCAACAATGAATCAAGACATTCATGAATATTGTTGAACTTGTGACCAATGTCAAAGAACAAGTAACTTGTTGACCAAAAATTTGGCCAAATTGGTTACCACATTACATGAAGAACCATTTCAATAATGGGAATTGGATTTTATTGGACCTATTAAACTTACAAGCAGAATGTTAAGCAATCGGTACATTTTGGTAGGCATTTACTATGCAACAAAATGGGTGGAAGCCCAAACATTCCACACCAACATTGCTATAATAACTACCAAGTTTTTATATAAACATATTCTTACAAGACTTAGATGTCCATTAACCATTGTGACCAATCAAGGTACTCATTTTATTAATGATGTAATCAGGTACCTCATTGACCATTTTATTTTGAAACATACTAGTTTTACTATTTATTATCCACAAGGAAATGGATATGTTGAGTCTATTAATAAGGTTTTTGGAACCTTATTAACCAAACTGGTTAATGAAAATAGAAATGATTAGGATGAGCACCTATCCATAGTCTTATTTTCATATCGAATCGCTTACAAAATTGGAATCAATCATACCCCATAGAAGCAACTAACTCCTATGCAATCAACATGTTATCTTATAATTTCTCTAACTTAGATAATCGACTAATTAAGATGCTAACAAATTGTGGATTTCTATTTTCACCAAGTTTAGATGGTAATAGGTATTTTGTAGGTAATAATGGATGTAATCCATACATCATTATGTTCACATAATCGGTTCATTGAAACCAAGTTTCAATTTGGAAACCATGTATTATGATTTCTAGGGGCTATTTCCAAACATGCTCCGAAATTTCAAAGACAATGGTTTGGACCCTACAAGATACAATATTGTTTGCCTAATAATACGATTTTACTTGTCACCATTGATAAGTTTGATTCGAACCTAATGTTTGTCAACATCAACAAGTTGAAGCCATACAAGTTCATTGAAGACAAAACTTTGCAAGCTGTATTGGTCAAACCCAATGATTTGGTCATGGATGAATTGTTCAAATTAAAGAACCTAAACCACTACCTGTTAAACTTGAAGAATTTCAACATGTAGAATTTGAATCAATTTGTAATTATTTGACACCTGACAACATTAAACGAACATATGTGCATGCTCATCATTACCATAATGTGCATGTTTAGGACAATGATGTAACTAGTAGTTATGATTGAAACGATATGTTTAAAAAAACACTTATTGATGTCTACCTTTTAGGAGTTTCTAACTTTAAAGTTTGGTTCATTCATAGCCATAAAGACATTTTTACTTGAAACTATATAAAGAATCGTTGTGTTTTTCATTATATCTTTTGGTTTTCATTTACTTTTTCATTTGATATGGGCCATGACTGAAAGTGCTTTAAAAAGGCTTCGACAAGAAGCAAGAGAGAAGGAGGTTGAAAAAAATCTTGAAGCTTTTAGGAGGAAACAAATTGAGAAAGAGAGAGCAGAACAAGTTTAGTTAATTGTAATGATTTATGTATAATTGTTTATTTCACGTGCACCAGAAAAGATTTGAGTTTTTTACCAACAATAGAAAAATAAAGAGTTGGAAGAGGAATTAGAAGTAGCACTGAACTTTTTAAGGATAACCATTACTTTTACAACAAAACGAGCACTTTAAGTTACTATTATTTCGAAGAAGTGGAGATTAGACTTCAACCTATCATTAAGGATCACTTATAATCAATGTTTACATCAAGACCTATGGAAGAAGGGGAATTGCAACAACCTGTTGTTGAAAAACAACCACAACCAGTTCCTGCATTAAAACATGTGGAAGCTAAGAAACTACAACGACTTGTTAGTAACAGAGAAGAGTTTCTTCAAGAACTTTTTGAAGAGAGACCTATATCTAGCATTATTCCTCAGCACCCAAGATCAAAAACAAGAACCATGATGAAACAAAAAGGCAAAGCGCTTATAAAAGAATAGGTTGAAAAACATGTTAAAAAGAAACTAGTGTTTAGAACGAAAGAAAACCAAAAGATGTTACAGTGGATGAAAATATATTCCAATGAACTTAGATGGGCAAGATGAATTAGTTTGGAAAGCATGTTCAACTTGCAAGGGACAACGCCAATAGAAGACCTGTTACGAGACTTCTTACGAATTTAGGAAGCAACAAAAGATGGAAGAATTTGAGGTCGAATACATGGTCAAGAGATTTTCATTGATTAGGTATTTATTCATGAGCAACTTGGAATTTGCAAGGAGGGAGCGGTAGATGTTACAAATGCAACTTTTGAGGAAGCCAAAACCGCCTTAAAAAAATTTGCAAGTCCACATGCTTTTGTTGAGAATGAGCAGTGGAGTTTAGTATGCATGAAAGAGGAATTTCATGCGAGATTTGTAGCCATTTTACAATTTTTTTATTAGAAAACAAGGTTAGTTTATTTCAACAACTAGATTGCTATTACTTTTGACCTAGCCAATAGGGGGCAACATGTTAATTGGTGTTTTATAGTGTTGACCCAGTTATTGGTTGAATTAATTTGCTAGACTAAACATAGGAAAAGATAATAGTTAACCCGATTTCTACCAAAACCAAAACAAATAATTGTTATTCAAGGCTTATATTAAACATTTTGTTTAGGAAGTGGTTCCTTTCATCCAAAGTGCCTTCAATAAGAACAACAACTCCAAAAGAACCTATATCACCAACCAGTCAAGGGCGCTAAGTTGTACAATAATAACAGGTTTCATCTAAACTTGTTACTAGGGAGTAATTTTTGAGAAAGAGAAAACCAGCACATTCGATTATAACATCACCCTTACCAACATGTTAGTTTCATTAATTGAAGACGTATACAGAACCGCTTACACCAAGGGACAGGTTAAGCCTTAAACTTATTACCTCACTTCCAAGAAAGAAGTCTAAGACTACTTTTAGATCATCGGTTAATGATTCAAAAGAAGATGAAAAATGAACTTGTTTAGATGACATTGGAGGTGGAGGAGGAAAAAAACTTGATGCAACAGCTATGTAGGGCAACATTGAGGAAGAATTTGAACCTAACATGGATTAAGTAATTGACAATATCCAAGTTGACCCTAATATGTTTATTGAACTTGTAGTTTCCATTATAAAACTTGCAACTATAGCTACATAATAATTCGAACTTGTTCAACTTAAAGTTGAACCTATATAAATATAAAACCATAGTTTTTAAGATTTCAACATGTTCTAATTTCTGGTCATTCCACAAAAACTTTAAGACAAATTAACATGTTTTTGGAGCAAGTTGCTTTGAATGCCATAACTTGGTCAGGGACATTACAAGAACTTTCAAACCTTAGAGTTGAGTTTGAGCAAGTCAAGGAAAATTTGTCTAAGACCCACAACCGCCTGCGAACCTATAGCCTAGAGCTAGAAATAGTGCAATAGACTTTGAAAAACTGTGACAAATAACTGGTCATAGTCAAAGGACAAGTGAATAGGGTTAGCATGAAAACCAAAACCTATCCAATAAGTTGAATGAGGCAAAACAAGTTGCTAGGAAGACTAAGAACCTATAGCAAGAGTATGCCAAACTCAACCAATTCAACTAGAAGACCCATAATGATTTGAATTATTTGCAAGTTGATTTGGAGTGAATGATGCGAAATTATGCCAAAATGGAGGAGTCCAATTTGGAACAATAGGGTATCATAATTGGTTTGGAACAAACCTATCAAAATTTTAAGGAACAACAAGTAGTTGTTCACATGGAATTTGACAAGGAGAAACAAAGTCTTACTGCTCAAATCTAAGACTAAAAGGGTTAGTATGAGATAACCCAAGTACAATTGAACAAACCTAACCCCATTCTACATGTTAGAATGAACAACATGTTGAAGGAGTTTGAGGAGTTATTGTTGGACAATACTTTACTCAAAGTGCAAAATCAAGCCTTAGGAGATGAAAACCTGGAGTGGAAGGAGTGGTGGTAGACTATTTAAGAGTTCATAGAAGAGCAAATTTAGGATAATATGGAGCTAACTTGTTTTGATGAACAAAGCTATCAACTTGAGTTGCAAGCCTATCAAACCGTTTTCCCTGATTTCAAATACGAACCCTCGAGTTTTGTATTTGTGGAAATTGGAACAAGTAGCAAAATTCTAGCAACATCATCTGTGGTACAACTTATTACTAAACCAATTAGTCCACTAAGAGGTGGAACATGTTTAGAAATCACACCTTTATATGTTCAAACTTTTATTATATTTATTTCAATGACCACTGTTGTTAGTCAACCTGTGGAAGGTAGTGTAAGATTTAATGAGGTTCACGTTGAACCTAATAACCCTTCATTCACCATACTGGATAGTATATTAGAATCTTGGAATTCATATCTATTAGTGTACTTCTAACCTCACATCAGATAGGTATAGATCAAGAGGTCACTTTAATCTCAAGTACCTCGCATGCTTCAAAGGTATTTACAACACCCATAATGACTTTTGAAGACACACATGATCATCATAAGATTGTAGTGCCAACCGGTTTTCAAAATTTGAGTCAAATGGAACTTGCGGAAATAACAGGTGTTGAACTTGTCAAAAAAATCATCAGTCAACTAATTGCAAAAGGTCAATTTAACCTAGGACTTTGAACTAACATTTTGAGAACAAAATGTAGATTTAAAAAGGGGATAATGTTACCTAGATTTGGTAACATGTGAGTTAAAAGGTTGATAATGTAAGTAAGTTATTAAACTTAACAAATGTTTTAACTTGCTATTTAACCTAACATGTAGTATTGATTTAATTAGTTATTCAACGTAGTAGATAATGTTATTGGGTTAAGATGATAGGTTGACAAGTTAGTCAACAAGTAATTTGTAGAACCAATACTTGACAAAATCGATAGTTGAACAGGTAGTTAAACAAGGTGTTTTTTTTTTGAAATTTTGGATTGTTAGTTTAAGTACTGGCTAATGACTATTTATAATGGTCAGTCATGACTGTTGTATTTTGAAATAATTAGTATAAGAACTAGGAGGACAAATATATTAATGATTTTTTGGATTTCATTCATGATTATGTTTATGCTTTTCAATTATGGAACATGGATTATTTTTTTTTTAGCCTATTTCCTTCAAACTTGAACAATTTGTGTACATGTTACTTAGGGAGTTGTAATAGTTTAAGTTTTATGTTTGTAGTGTATGTACATATTACTATTCAAAGAACATGTTGTTAAAAAAATCTGAAGATAAATTAACCTTGATGGGAATAGAAAGACTAGTTAACAAACACCTATTGTCCTAATAAAAGATTTACATCTAGAGGACACAAAGAGAGTCATGTTGATAGGTTTGTTTTGGTAAAGGTCAATTTTTTTTCCTATCATTTGGAAAGCACCTCACATTTTTCTTTTTATTTTTGGTTTTGATCTTAAATTTTGTTTACTCCTCAATTACCCTAATCATGATCATCGTTATGATTACTAAATAGTCACAACTATTAACCTCACGAAGAGACCAAAATACCAAAGCATTAGCATACTAGCAAATCAATCTTCACTCTTAGAGTTATTACTTCAAAATAAAATTAAGGGATTTGCAAATCATGCTCCACAAATAGGGACTTGCAAATCATGCTACACAATTAGGGTACTACTTTGCCCATCATGCTTTCAAACTAGGGACTTTGCCAAAATCACATCCTTCAAAACTAGCAACTTGCAAAAAAAAGTCATATTTGCTTTCAAGATAGGATTTTATGCTTAAGTGGGTGATGAGAAAAACCAACATAAAAAGTCACTTGCCTCTTCTACTAATCATAGTAGTAGTCATACTATGATGTGTCTGGCACACACTGGCACTGATGATATAAAACCCCCTCCCCTCATTCTTGTGTGCCTCCTTCATGCACTACTTCTGTTTTGATTTTTGGCTTTTGTCACACTTGTGAGTTAAGAAGGAGCCCCATTGTTGTTGTTGTTGTTGCTCAAGTTGGTATTGTTGGAGTTGGGTGTTGTTGTTTTGCTTTTGGTGTTGTTGGGTGTTGTTTGGTTTTGTGATTGTTTTGTTGTTGTTGGGTGTTGTTTTGTTTTGTGTTTGTTGGGTGTTGTTTTGATAATAGTTAGTGGTTTGGGGTTGGTGCTCTTGCTTATGAAGAAGAGAAAACCTATTTTGAGTTTCCTATTGTCATCATTATGTTCATGGCACTAGACTTGTACTACTACTACTACTAGTGTTGGCATCAAGTCTGTGTTTTTCAGTCTGAGACGAAGATCTTGTTGCTTGTTTTTGTTTTCCAGGGAGATTTGTTGTTTTAGGTGTCTCTGTTTTTTTTTATTTTTTTATTTTTGGTTTTTTGTTGGGTTTTGGGTGTTGCAGAAATTACCTTGTTTCAACAAGCTTTTTGTCTCTGAGTGAGGCTAGGGCAGGAATGTGAGGAAGGGATGTGAAGGAAGGAGGGAGAGTGAGAAGGGTTTATGTGTGTGTGTGTATGTGGGTGTGTGTATGTGGGGATGATGGCTTTGGTGGTGGGTTGGTGGCAGGAGAGTCATGGAGGTGAAGGAGGAGAGGAGGAGGAAGAGGAGGAAGAGAAGGAGAGGCGGGGAAGAAGAGTAGTAAACGAGTATATTAAGCCATGAGTGTGGTGTGTGATTCCACCCACTCTGTTGCAATGAGTGCTTCGCAAACGAAGCTTCCTGCCAGGTTAAAAAAAAAAACAAAAAAACGCTCTTTCCATTATACCCTATGTGCATGTGTATATACCCTGTCTGTTTCCTTCAATCCCCAACTGTTGACCCTTGCATTTCATGTGGATGCTCTTATTTTTCTCCCATGAATCTATGGTTTTTCCCCTAGAGGATATCACCCCTCTAAAGTAGGATCTGTGGGGGGAAAAAAAAAAGAGGGTTTGTTGGGAATGTCCCTTGCAGTTTAAAGAGGCAGAAAGTCAAGTAGTGAGACAGAAACCCTAAGTTGGAAATTCTGCCTTCCCCAACAGACTTACAAGAGAGATCCTCATATGAAAAATTCATTCTGTTGGTTGACCTTTGCAACGGCAAAATTTTAGTTCCAATTCTGAGGTGCAGAACATGAATTGTGTGTGGGCTTCTTGTGCAAACAGCAACATTACGTGTCGCTACTGGGCAACATCAGGAACATGTTTTTTTGGTGACCAGTGCAACTTTGCTCACAATGCTGCAGATAGAGCTGCATCTGGAAAATCTGGTGTGCATATATCTGTACTCCTCTGTTCTTCTAGTTGCCAAACTTTTCATCCTGTGTTTTGGGTCCTGCTCATACCTCAAATTCTCATAGTTGTACAACTCTTGAGGGCTTCTCTCCTTTATCTCATTCTGCACTTATAAGCAGCAAATTTGTTGATGTGGGTCAGTTTTACTCTGGAGTTTTTCTGTGTTTGGTCATGGGCTGACCGATAGTGCATTGTATATGCTTATGGGTGGCAGTACCCAAGTCCGAGAAAGCTTGCAAGGAGCTTTTACTCACTGGTTTCTGCAAGGTGAGACCATTTGCGCTTGTGTGTTACAGAGTCTATGTTCAGACTGGATTGCTTTCATGTCAACTCTTGTGACCAGATTGCTTTTATGTCACCCTCTTGTGGTTAAGTTGAACCTCCCATAGCATCTCAGGTTAATGTTTTTGTAAGTGACTCACTTAGAATGTGTTGATGAGTTCCAATTTATGGTGATTTTAAAGGCATAGTTGAACTTGGGTCACAATTGCATTGGTTTGTGCTGGTGTTTGTAACTCAGTGGCACAGCATTCAATTTTTCTCCATCTGTAGAATGATGGTTGCACAAAAGGTGTGAGTTGAAATGGCACCTGTTTTTTTGCAGAAGGAAAATAATGGGTGTGAATACAATCATGACATTCCAGGGGTGACTCCCTCCAGGTTGGTTTTTCTTTTCTTTCTTTCTGTCCTTCATTTTGTCATCTTCTTCCAAGAGCCAGAGAGGAGGATTTTGTCAAATTTAAATCCCCCTGATTAGGACTGTCAGAAAGTGGTCACCTCTCACATGAAGTCATTGATTCTGAGGGAAGAGACTCTCAATTGCACTTGACAGAAAAAAACAGGCCTCATCCTCTTCCTCCTCAAAAAAGCTGCATTTGTTTGAAGCTCTATTGTGCTGATGTTTTGCAGGGCTGTGTCAACATCAGCACCCACTGCCAATGTTTCTTCAAACCTGGCTGTGTCAACTTCCTGGACAGCAACCGCTAGCCGTGCCATTACAACCACTACTCTTTCTCCTGGTACTGCTGGTAAGTCCCACATTGCAAAACCTCTGATCACATCTGGGAATCTCTTCAGTGTTCAGATCCTTGTAAAGCAAAGCATTGTGAGAGAAGAATGGAAGCTCTAGCACAATTTTCTTTTGACCCTATGTGCATAGGGTTCAAACAAAGTCAGGTAGTAGTGCTCAAGGACTCATGTGAGGTATGAAACTGTGATGATGGCAAAGACTAGGTTTTTGAGCTCAGTTAAGGTTTGCCTGTGTGGACTTATGAAAATACTGTGGTGAAAATACCCACCTTGAGTGGATTGCCAAATTGTGGACAGGGTATGTAAGAGTTTAATGTGCTTTTCAATCCGGCTGCAGCTGCAATAAGAAGTAAAAGGCTTCCTGTGTCAGCTCCCGCATTTGTCCCAGCAGCGGTTGCTGCAGCTCAGAGAGCTGCTTTGAGTGCATGGGGAGGCGTGACGCCAGGCGGTGGTAAGCTGCTCACAACTGTAAATGCACAAGCTACATTCACAACACCCTCAGCGTCAGTGTCCAGTAGCCCAAGGCAGAATGGGGTACTGCTATCCCAAAGTCAGGCAACTGGTGGTTCTGATGCATCCTCATCCACAAGCCTCACACTTGGCAAGCAGGAGTCTGAAGTGACTGTGTTGTCTTCAGAGCCTCCTCCTCCTCCAGCTGCCATTGTCATCAGTAGTGGGCTTTCTTCATCCACATTGATTCCATCAGTGCTGAATGCACAGCCTTTTGTTCCCAACAGTGCTTCAGCAACTGCTGTTAATGCAAATGGGAATGTTTCGCTTGTGGGCAGCACAACAGCTGCACCCAGTACTGGCACTGGAAATGCAGCAGTGCTCGTACCTTCACCTTCGGTTGCCTCAGCAGTCAGTGCAGCCCCATTTGTGCCAAAAGCCAAGCAGCATCTGGTGGCTGGGGGAATTGGGGGGGGCGGGGTTGGTCTCGGAGTTGCGAGGCCTATAGTACATGGGCAGCAGCAGCAGCAGCCTCTGATGGCCCTGACAACTCCTCAACAACCCCAACAGCAGCAGCAGCTTCAGATTCGGCAACATCTCTCACAGCTTCAACAGCAAATGCATCAGCAAGCTGCTGTTGCTCAGGTGCAAGCCCAGATGCTGAGTGCAACAGCTCGGAGCATGGGTAGTAGTGGAATGAGCAGCAACCCATACCTTTCAATGGATGTTCCCATGGTGATGCCTCCATTTCGGTTGCCAGAAGGGGATGACCCAGCACTCGGCATGACAGCTATGTCCCCTCCGAACCCAGCGTTTCTGGCCAGGGTTGCGAGTAATGGAGGTCTTCCAGTACTTCCTGCTCCTGATGCTATGGCCAGCATGGGGATTGTCGGTGATGGAACAGGAGGCTTGCAACTCGGAAACACGTCTTCTAGTTCTTTGTCCCCCCCCATCAATTACAGTTCTGGGATAGCATCACCACAGTCATCCCTAATGGGCACCCAACAACAACAGCTGCATCATCATGTGCAGAGGTTCCAAATGCAGCAGCAGCATCACTCTGTCTCAGGTGGCCCAGTGCCACCATTTCCAGTCCGATTGCCTCAAAAAGTCAGTGGCCATACACCAGAACAGCAGCAACTGCAGCTGTTGAGCACACAAGCTGTGGAGACAGGCATGGGACAAGCACATGAGCAAGCAGTCCCTTCCTCATCTGCTTCTGACTCAGATCAGCCCTCTCCCCCATCCTCAGACACTACTTCTGTCCAGCAGTCGCCACAGCCCAGGCAGCAACATAGCCCACAGCCACAGCCACAACAGTCACCCTCCACACAACAGGCAGCCATAAAACAACAGCAGCAACAGGTGAGACCCAGTGTATGAGGAGTCTTTGCATGCTTACAGGGCTGCAAGACATGCTGAGTGTAGTGATGGGTAGAGAGTGTTGTGATGTGGCGTAGTGCAATGCAGCCTTCTACAGGAACTGTAAATGACACAGGGGTTTTGTTGATGGGCGGTTGCAGATTCAGCAGCAGCAGCAGCAGCTACGCCAGAAGTTGCAACAACAACAGCAACACTTGCAACAGCTTCAGCAGCAACGTCCTCAGGTGTGCAATTCTGGTAGCACATGTAAACAGTTCAGTACTTTGTCCTGCATGGATACGAGTTTGTGATCTTCTTTCTCTCTAGCATGTTCATCACAGTCTTCTGTCTTTTTTCAGAAATTTTCTTGGACTGTGGCAGAGGCTGACAGCCAAGCTCTCATTTTTAAAGCTCTGTAGTTCAATGCATTTGACAGCGTTCTCTTTCCCTACAAGCCCATCAGCGACTTCCGTCTTCAGGATATATGCGGTCATTGTCTCCAGTTTCTGGGATAGCTCCAGTTGCTGCAGCGACTCATGGAGGTGCGACCTACTTCTGGGGGCCAGGTCAAGGGATAGGCAATGTCCCACATGTGTTGTCATCAGGCAGTGGATTCAGCGTTCCAGGTGGACGCAATGAACCACGGATTGCTAGGGGTCAGTCTTCATCGTCAGCTGGCACTGTCCCATTGGGGTCACGGTTTTTACCAGAGCATTTGCGTGAGGAGCTTCGACGACGGCATGCTCTTATTCATGCACAGGTTCCACATCCTACCCATTATGCTGATCATCTGGTGTCAGCAGGTAGTATAGCCTCATGACGCATCATAGTTTCTTCAGATTTCTGTGGCAATGAAATCTCTCACATGATTGTTGTAACATCTGGTTTCTGAGAAAGAGGACCACTTTGTGTGATTTGGTACTTTGTGTGACAGCTTGACCCAGAGCAAGATCTTGTAGACTTACCAGAGATGGTGCAAGGATATCATTCACTATTTCCACTTGAGGATGTGAATCGTGAGGATGATGTCCCAAGCACTTCATTTGGAGTGCGGACGATGATATTCAAAGGAATTTCTTCATCAGATGGTCAAGCATATGCCATTCGACGAATTGACAGTCGCCAGGTAGCTAAGGCCTTCACCCATATGCACATGAGACTTATATAGTATGTATGCCAATTCATATAACATCCGGTTTGGGCTCTCCCAGGATTATTACTACCCATCAAATGGTGATGGGGAAAAACTACTTGCCACCTTCTGACATGTGAGGTGAGTGTATTGCTTTGACAAAAATGTAAAACAGGTGATTCCAACAGCAGAGCTGGCAACTTTGGCTGTAGAAGCTGTGGAAAGGTGGGCGCCATTGTCCAGGCACCCACACATTGTGGCTTTGAGGGAGTCACTCGTGAGCCGTGAAGTGGAAGATTCAGCAGCTCTGTTTTTCGTGCACGACTACTACCCTGGAGCAGTTACACTCGAAGCTCTGCATTTGCAGCAAGAGCAAGCAGGTGGAGTTGTGCATTTGACGGTAAGGAACAAGGTTTGAGACATTTTCATTCCTGTATAAATGATTCTTTTACTCATATACTATATCGGGCACAATCCTATTCAACACACAATGTGCTGCCCATTCTCAGAACAGAGGTGGTTACTCTTATATGATTGCTGTCCAAGGATTGACGGGTTGCAGGTCAGTGAAGAACAGCTGTGGAGTTACATGGTGCAACTGGCAACAGTTCTACGGGTGGTCCATGGTGCAGGCCTGTTTTTCCGCCCAGGTGGACTTCACCCATCCAAGGTTTTGGTACCCAGCAGGGGTCGCTTACGTGTATCTGCTGTTGGTATTCTTGATGTCCTCCATGGAGACCCTTCGGATGACCCTCGTGTGTTACAGGTCCGTTGTTATGCTGCAATGATCTTGAGTGGCAGTTAGTAGTGCCTGTCACTTGAGTGGCAGGCAGGCAGCCAACATCATGATTGAGTCTTTTCATGTTTCTTCTGGAAATACATACAACAGAGCCTCAAGATGCAGATTGTGAGTAATTGTTTGCACAAATGTTTTGGGCAGATTGTTCTGTACAGATAAAAATTTCATGGCTCTTTTTCTCTCTAAAGATATGCTTGGTTAGTGTTTCCAGAGAGAGGACTTGGCGGGATTTGGTCGCCTCATATTGGCACTAGCATGTGGATCGGTCACAAATGCATCGATGGAGTTTATGGCTCCCCACTATTCAGCAGACCTTGTCCGAATCACCCAGGCTTTGTTGGCATCATCTCCAGACAAGACTGAGGGAGTAGGCGTCAGCAGCATCCGGCAGTTGTATGCTGTTTTAGCAGAGCGCATGTTTGGGGAGGTAAAGAAATTTTTTCCTTCTATTTTTAAGAATCTTTATCTCTTGTCCTTTGTCCATCTCAGAAGAAGAAATGGTGCTTATTGCAAATAAATGTGGTTGTTTTTTGCCTTGTTGATCACAACACTCACTTTTCATTTCCAAAAGCCAAATGTGACTGTTAGGGCTTTTCCCCCCTATTTCTATGTTTTTCTTTTCTGGACACCACCATCAGGTGCTTCTGAGTGAAGGAAATGACATGCAAAAATGGGTTTCATGGTTTGGATTTAAATTTTTTTTATATGTGGTGCTTGCAGATAGAGAATCTGCATCTGCAGAATGATGAGATCATGAACGAACTCAGCAAGGAGACAGAAAATGGCCGCCTTGTACGCATCCTCGTGAAACTAGGGATGATGAACGAGCGACCTGATGATGATATGGATCCTGGCTGGTCTGAAACTGGTGATCGCTACTTGCTCAAGCTTTTCCGTGACTTCGTCTTCCATCAGGTTTTATCCTTGTCTCTCTTTGGTATTTCAAAAAAATCTTGGTTATTGTTTGGGGGGTGGGGAGCATAGATTTCACAATTTCCTGTCTTTTTATGGAGACTTCATTGTGCAGCACCAAAGGTAGTGTTGTGTCTAGTGTCAATGGGTTGATACTGAAACAGTTTACCTGCAAAGGTACACACAAGACTTTAGGGTTTAGGGTGTAGGTTGGAGGTGTTGAAGATTCTAGAAATTGTCATCTATTGCAACAACAGTACCGATTTATGGGCACACTTGACTTTTTCCTGCAGACGACAGAGGAAGGCACACCACTCCTTGACTGGGGCCATGTCATTGAGTGTCTCAATAAGGTACACAGCATCCTTCTACCACAATATAACCCCTCTTCGGAGGTTTGAAGACTTCTTATAGACCTGCTTCTAGTCAAATTTTCTGGAAGGAAGGCTGAAGTCATTGTAGATATCAGGCAATTCCACTGTTTGATTCATTGCAACCAGCACTACTACTAGGTACATACCGTGATCATGTATTGTATAATGTTATGCAGCTTTGTATAATGGTTTGAAACTCAGGGGGCAGATCTTTTTTGTATAATTTTTTGCCCAAAATTCTGGGCATTATCATATGATTTATCTATACCTCTTTTTGAGTGTGTAATTTTGGGTTATTTCGATGTGAAACAGTTGGATGCAGGGGTCCCGGAGAAGGTGATATTGTTGAGTCGTGATGAGCGGTCAATGCTGATTGCTTCCTATGGGGACTTGAAACGATGCCTTGAGGGTGTCTACCAAGAGCTTGTTGCTAGGGTATGATATTCATTTCCCTGTTCTTCACTGTGAAATCATGCCTGAAAAGCCAAGTTTTTGGCACAAAAGAATTTGAACTAATAACATGTTGTCAAATTAGTATTTTGCAACAAGTACCAAAATGCTTCGTGGAGTGGAAATCTGGCCCCAAATCCAGTTTCAGGATTGCTTAACCTGAGTGAAATGCAGACCTTGAAATCTATTGGACCCTGAAATCTCTCTGGGGAATTCTGTGAAAAATGAAACCCGGAAGTGGTTGCTTGCACTAGTGATTTTTTTTGGGTTTGATTTGTCCAAAACCTCTGAAGAAAAATAATTGCAGTTTCATTTGTTGAGAGTTGATTTGATGCAGGCATCTGGGGAAAAATCAAGGCCATCTATTGCAGCCAACTTGCTGGCCGTGTCACAAGCCCATGCAGCAGCGAGGTTGAGCCAGAGGCAGTTGGCTTAAAAACGGCGCATCTCTGCTGCAGTCGACTGACCATGTTGCAAAATTTCCAATTGAGAAAAAGGGGCCAGAAGTGCCAATTGGGGAGCGGATGGGGAAGGAGTATCAGGCAAACAGGGTGTGCTTGCTTGCTTGCTTACAAATGCACAAAATGCTTGAAGAGACTCTTAATTGGTTTTCTCTCTCCTGCAAACCAAGAGTCATCCCTCCTTGTTCTCGTATCAACAAATGATTTGTTGTTTATATTGTACATTCTCTTATGTAATGTAAGTGGTGTTGCTCATCTGGGTCGTGTTGTGAATATGCTGTATGCCAACTTTGCAACAGAAGGAGAAGTCTACACAACTCAGGTTTCATGCATATTCACCTCTATGCAACATCACTGTGTAAGACCATAAACAAAAATTGTTCATAGCAGCAATACATAGCTTCCAAAGGCACTTTCAATTGCGAAATGATGAACAGTGAGAAAGTTGTGGAGGGGTGATAAAAGGAATGTAGTCTTCACAAGGAACTGCATATTTGCTTGCAAGAGTCTTGGGTATTGGGTGTGACTTCAATAGATCCAGCTGATACAGAACAAACAAATGTGGAGACTTTGGGGTTTTGGGTGTTGTGTGAGATAGATTCAACTTATTCAGAACAAACAAATGAAGTTGGAAGTCGTGAAAGTTGAAGAGAACATATGAAATTTTGTTTCTGCTTGTGTATTATTTCCAGTGTCTTTGACATCATGGTATGCAGGAGACCGACACTAAATGGAACAGAGATGGGAAGGCAAATTATGTACTAAGATAAAGAGTGGGTATTGAGAAGCACCAAAGTTTGCATCTTCAAAATGAGCAGCAATAGTTTTTTTTCCATAGAAAATTCCCACCCAATTGACATAAGAAAGTTCAAACTCTTCCTTAAGCTGGGCAGAGAGGATGATGAATTCAAAAATCGAAGAATGATGGTTTTGATGATCATAATGTCAAATGTCAAATGATAATAAATGATGTTGGTGATTTTTGATGATGATTAGCTTGGCACCCATTACTGTTAATACACCAAAAATTTACCCAAAAACATCAAATTTTAACCTAAAAACACTTGAATAGTCCATAAACCCTAAACTCTACACACCCAGATATTGTACACTGGAAAAAACTCAGCAGACTTTCGGTATAAATAGAATAACTGAAAGACAACATTCCAAGCGCCTGTAGCTCAGTGGATAGAGCGTCTGTTTCCTAAGCAGAAAGTCACAGGTTCGACCCCTGTCTGGCGCGAGAGAAATTTCTTTACGACAAAACAAAGTCGTTACTTCAGAATTGTGCAAATTAACAAATATTAGTTTTCTTTGGTGTTTGTTAATCAGAAAAGAAGTGGGTTTTTTTTTGTCTATTTTGTTTACTCTTTTGCCATCCAAAAAGATTGGGTGTAAGGAATGTAATTCAAATAAATAAATAAATAAATAAATAAATAAATATATATATATATATATATATATATATATATATGATAGAAAAAATCTTTGTATATGCAATAAATATGATAACACTAACAATGATTCATTTGAACTGGTTTTGGTGGACAACTTCTGGTTTCATAAGTTGTCCTTTGGACAGTTCCAAATTGTGGATTCTGTTTATCCAATTCTCAAATAAAAGAGAGATGAAAAAGTAGTAGTGTCTTTCCAAATTTGTGGTTTTATGAATGGTTGCTTGCTTTTTTCAATCAATATCATAGTCATCAACATATTTTCAATACCTTTTATATACTAATTTGTATCCCATTTCTCTTCAATTGAATTTGAATTGGATTCAATTCAATAAAAATTTGATTTTTCATTCAATGTATTTTTATCAAATTGAAGAATTGAAGTCAAATTGCATGCAATGAATGTCATTTTAAACTTGGATGAAGAAAAGTCAAAACATGCCAAACCGGTTTGGCTGAGCAAAATGGTTTTGGCCCAGCATTTTTGCACAGTTTGCAGAGGCTGGTTAAAAAAGGTATAGCAACAACAAAGCCTACCAGCAGCAGCAGTGAGAGAAAGAAAGAGTGTATAACAAATATGCTTTGACTGGTGCTCCCTGTGTTTTAGCATTTTTGAACAGTTTGCAGAGGAGGCTGGTAACAAGGGTAAAAAGCACACAAAGCCTACCACCAGCAGTGAGAGAAGCGTGTAACAAATATGATTTGACTGGTGCTCCCTGTTTCTGATTGGCAAATCAGACTGATGATTGGCCCAGGTGGTTTGCTATTAGTACTCTCTCCAGCTATTTGCACTCTCTCCAACTATTTGCAGTCACTCTGGTGGGGGTTTGGAAAAATGGTAAATAACTAAACTTGGATGTGAGAAATATTATTGCGGGGTCATCACATGTTGAGCATTTCTGGGGATGCTCTAAGAGTATGGGTAGCAAGTAGCCTAGTGGGTTGTTCATCCACAACTGAGTCATACCAGGCATCCAGTGTGTGTGTGTGTGTGTGTGTTTTTTTTCCTTTCCCTATCTTGTGGACAAAGGAGAGATTGACACGTTATATCCTTACAAGCTTCCACCAATGCATGCATTGGTGAATATGCCACCCAAAAAGTTACAACTCCCCATCATCATCATCATGTTGTTCATCATCATCAGCATCGTCAAGAAACCTCCTCATGCAAAATCCCACTTCAAATAATCTTGCCATTCTTCTCAAAGTTGCCAAACAAAAAATTCAGTACCCAAATCCCCAAATCCCTCAAGTGAGGGAGAAGAAGGAAGATTTGAGCTTGTTGGGTGGTTTTCATTCAGGTAAATTGGGTGCTCTTCTTCTTCTTCTTCTTCTTCACTTTCTGGATTGATATGGAAGACAAGAAAAACAAAGCACAGTTGAAAATTTGGTTGAATTTGTAAACCCTAAAAAAGTATTGTGGTAGAATGAATTCATTCTCTCCGGTGCGTGCGTGTGCGTGTGCGTGTTTTGTGGGCGTTTTTGTTTGATTTCTGAACTTAACGAGGAGTTGTAAGTTTTTATGGAGAAATGGGGTTTTGGGTGGGGTAGTAGAAGAGGCAAATGGCTTTATCAACAATGGCGCTGCTGCAGTCAGCTGCTACTTGTGCTCATCAGTTGCAGCAGCACAGACAATGCTTTGTCATTCAGAATCATCATCCAACAATACACAACAACAACAACACAGCAGTAACAGCACTATTATTCCCTTTGAATTCCAAGGTAACAAACACAAATGGCTCGCTTCCTCTTTGTCTTTGGATTCCCTGAATGGAACAGTTGCTTTTCTAGGGTTTATGTTGGTCTGAAACTCTCTGTGTATTGGCTTTTTTCTTTTTGGGGGTTTTATTTACTTATTCTCCATTCTGCTTCACAATAGTGCATGATGCCAAAATTGGCCATGAGTTTTATATCACTATTTAAAACTGAAGCAATAGTGTTGGGTTATGTTGGTTCAGAACTCTGTGTATTTAGAACTCTCTCTGCATTGATTTTCTTTCCATTTCTGCTTCACATTGCACAGTGCTGAATTGGCCATGAGCTTTTATTACTGTATGAATTCAAGCTGGCAATAGGGTTTGATCTTCACTCAACTGTAGAAAATTGCCTTGCCATGTTATGAGTCAGGACAAAACCAATTACTTGGGAATATGAGGTTTAACAAGCAAGTGCCCCACATGCATTTTGCAGCCAGCTTTTAACTTGGCTGTTGCTTCTTTATTGGGTTTTCTATATTATGGAATGTGCCAGGTATGGGCTACAATTGCCTGTACCTGGCAACTCCATGACATAATGGTACTGGGTCTCCCCCTCCTCACTGGGCACAATGGCCTGTACCCAGCACATTCGGTAACATAATGGTTTTCATGATTTCCACAATGGGCATTGTGGATCACACAATGGGTATCATGGATTTTGCACCAATGGTTAGCTCAGGTAGACCTGAGAAGAAGATCTGTCTGTTGTGCCCTGTAAGTGGACTAAAAGGAGCAATGAAAGGTCATATGAAAACCCATTATGTTTTTGTAGAATTGCTGGGTGATCTTGCTGTTTTTGGAGAGCATGATTTTACAGCGTGTCAAACTGCACAAACCAAACAAGAGGGCAGTTAGTGCATTTTGGAGTCAAAATGGTGTAAATTTTTACCACCATGCCAACCCAATGATGATGAATTCAAGCTGTTTGAATCCATTAGAGATTGATTGTCTCTAACCTTCATGGACTACCCCAGGACTAGTAGCATGTGGACTAACTACTAGAACAATGTGTGAGTCTTGGTGTGATCACAGATGTTGAGAGAGACTTTAAAGTTGAATAAGAATGGATTTCCACGATTGAAGAGGAGCAGCAGTTCCTGGAGGAGATCTAGAGGAGGGTTAGTGAGAGCTGAAACAAAAGATGAAAACAACTCGAAGCCAACAAGTGAGTGAGCACCCATACAATTTTTTTCTGTCGTTAGTGTAGTAGTACTATCCTATTACCATTCCTCTGGCAGAAGTTTTTCTTTTTTCTCTCTGTGTGTGTGTTTTTTTTTTTTTTTTTTTTTTTTTTAATTTGAATTTTTTTTTTAATTTCCCGTTTATTTTTAAATTAAAAAAAAATATGTGGGGTTTTCCTTTGTCAGAATAACACAAAATCCCGAAATTTATA
>Ga0116227_10003340_pt1 | contig 35739 bp, 25 predicted proteins | sample S1TSphgellanicum_FD_89693 | JGI IMG/M metagenome (GOLD analysis project Ga0116227, IMG submission 89693) | Host-associated microbial communities from peat moss isolated from Minnesota, USA - S1T2_Fb - Sphagnum magellanicum MG | ecosystem: Host-associated > Plants > Peat moss > Unclassified...
ATACATTTATGAAAAACTTATCAATTAATTTATGTGTCTCAACCCTAAACCTAATGGTTAAGTTAGTAGGGTATGTAATTAATAGAGTAGTTAGGTTAGTAGGGTAGGTGGTTAGTACAGTAGTTTGGTTAATGGTGTGACCCAAAATGCAAGTATTGCATTTAGGGTATGATCTTCGTATAAAGATGCTTAAACCTCACATGCGTACTTTCGAAATGGCCCAAAATGCATGTATTGCATTTAGGGTAGGATCTTCATATAAAGAAACTTGAACCTCACATGCGTACTTTCGAAATGGCCCAAAATGCAAGTATTGCATTTAGGGTAGGATTTTCGTATAAAGAAACTTGAACCCCACATGCGTACTTTCGAAATGGCCCAAAATGCAAGTATTGCATTTAGGGTAGGATCTTCGTATAAAGAAACTTGAACCCCACATGCGTACTTTCGAAATGGCCCAAAATGCAGGTATTGCATTTAGGGTAAGGTTTTTAGGGTAAGGTATGTAATTAATAGGGTAGCTAGGTTTTAGGGTAGGTGGTTAATACAGTAGCTAGGTCAATAGGATAACTAGTTATTAGGGTAGTTGTGTCAGTAGGGGATAATAAATAAGGTACCAAGGTTGGTGCAGTACTTATGAAGGTAGAAAAGTGAGCAGGGTAGCTACGTGTGAGGTCAGGTCCAGGGAAAAAGACCAAGAACCAAAAAAAAAAGTACAATGGTCAGCAGCAAAAAGAAATGGACTGTCATGAACCCCATCCGGCGCCGAATGAAAAAATGCAAGGTATCCAGTGGACAGAACGGCCAACTGGTGCATTGGTGGCTGCTGGTTCACTCTGGCCATCTTGCTGTTACCATGCACATAGTCAGAGCAGTTCCACTGGTGTTTGGTATGTAACCCTGCAGAAATATTTCTTGCGTCCAAGATTAGTTAGTTATTTCTTTTTTTCTGTTGAAATTTGACATTTTCCAACACAGAAATTGAGAAAAACTTTGGAATTTTTTTTCTAGTGTAAATTTGACTAGTTTTTTTTGTTAAATCTTGCAAAAAATTCGATATAATAAAATTGGGAAGGAAAAAAAAAACTGAAACCCACCCGTAAAACTAAAATTGGGACTCCAAACACCTGCACCAATCAAAGTATCTAGCCAATCAACATCAGGTATTGGGTTCTGCTGTGCCCTTTACCAGCCTCAACATCATGTGGAAAAATGTTGGACCAAAACCATTTTGCTGAGCCAAAACACATGTTTTGACTTTTCTTCTTTCCAATTCTCTTTTTCTGGGGGGCACACACTGAACGTCCCTGGAACTGGTCTTAGCCAAGGGCTATAATATTAGTGTGTACTAATACACAGAGAATGTTGAATAGGCTTGTGTGCAGGTGTGAAGAAAAAAATGTTACAACCAATGAAATTGCTGGATTTGGTGGTCCGAGTTTTTTTTTTCTTAGTTATCTTGAGTGACATTGCTAATTAAATGTGTAGTAGGGTCCAGTAGGTTTGTGAGAATTTTAGAGGACCAATGGAAATGGTAGAAAAAGACTATTATTTGGAATGTTCAACAGAGTAGGGTTGTGTAAGCCTGCAGGGTTTAGGGTTTAACCTCAAACCCTAAACCCTAAACCCAACCAATGTGTGAGCAACAGCTATGCATCTGATGGCATGGGCATTTAGAGGTGTCCCATAGAAGTGCATGCATGCATGCATAAGAGAAGTTCGAACTCCATTCAAATGGAAGTTTTAGTTTGGACCTCTCCCTTGGGTAAATGGGTATAGCCATTAGGCAACAAGCTGCTTGTTTTGTTGTGTCTATTGGCTTTATTATTGCAGTCAGCCCTTCCATGGTTCTGCTGCAAAGATTGCTGTGACGCAACCCTTCTCCCATGACAGACTATTCCCATGGCTATTCTTTCACTAACATGTGCATCACTTACTTCCACAGTTCTCCATTGCAAATTCATATCAGGAAATTCAGACATTGCCAACAAGTTTTTTATATTCTAAATAGCATACGACAAGGTCTCGCTTCAGTTCCTTGGCTGGATTCCTTGATATTTGTTTTTGAATTAGATCCCAACAATTCACCACAATCAACCAATCTGCTCAATCTTTGCTTCAAGGTTTGCCTAAAGAAGTTATAGTATTCTTCAAATTAATCTACAGGTGGCAAAGTTCTTCTCAGGGTTTCATTCATTGTCAGAACATAACTCTAAACTTCTTTCTTCACTCAATCCCCATACCAATTGTGTCATTGCACATCATGATTGTTAATGTCATGTCTCATCATCCAAGCATTTTGTGTATGTGTAATTTTGTCTTGTATGTAACAAGTGAAATTGTTGTCCTGTCACATTTGCAACAAATTTCCAGAATGAATGAAGTCAAGTTTTGAGGCAACTCTTGATGAATGACTCATGAGCTTTTTACTTTTTTTAAACAAATGTTGTATCAAGACAAAATGAAACACATCCCTGTTGCTTCCAATGCTACCTGGTCAGACGAATCAAGATCAGTCCTTTTCATGTTTTCATGTTTCAACAGCAAAAGTTCTAGCAAAATCTCAATGAATTCAGATTTCTCATTTCATTGAGATCTCACTCCTGGCATGTCTCCACTAAAAGTTCACAGCGATAGTAAACATTGTAGTGCAGGGTAAAGCCCTAGGGTGGGGGCATTCTCAAAATAAGGGGCCTAGGATGAGGCGATAGCTGAGTCTGGCCCCACATTTTGGGAATGTCTCCCATCCATAGACTTCACCTATTGTAAAGCACAAGGCAAAATTTTATCATGAACCAAACCTATTTAGATCATGAGGCGTATGAATGGGAGGGTTCTTATGCCTACTCCTCAATAGTGGAAGGTTTTTACACCTACAAGTAGGCATAATTTCCCTCCCATCCTTGAGGATTAGGCATAATATCCCTCCCAATTTCTAGGAGGGAAATTGATGGATATAAGGTGCCCTCCACATACACTACAAATTTTCTCCAAGTGCTTTACAAGATCAGAGCATTGTATTGGAATCAAATGAAGACCATATTTACTACTGTCAACACAACATCTCAAGAAAAAATTTCTTTTCATGAATGCAACTTTTTCTTGGACTGAACTCAAAAGAAAACACAAAGACATTATGAAACTTCCATGGATGTGTACATGCTTCAATATCAAAAGCAACACATCCCAGATATCAATTTCACTCAACTTGGCCATGTTTTCTTACCTTTGTCTCTCTCCTCTCTTCCATTGATGCTCCCATACACTTGCTCGGCAGCACCTTGCACATTTGTCACCATCAAACTCTATTAAAATCTTGAGCATAGGCTATGATTGGCAATCTTTCTTTGACATCCAGTTTGATGGTTTCAGTTGAATGCCAAAAGCACTTACTTTATCCAATGTAACCACAACAATGTAGACAAATGAAACCCTTGAACCTGAACAGTCTGATGAGTAACTGCAAAATCCTCTTGGATTTCATCTAAGTACAAATAGATGCCTAAATTACCATATTACTTGTTAACTTCTTATTCTGCAATTGGGTATGAGGGCAGCAACATGGCAACACCTTACTTTAGAAGTCACCACCAAGACAGGGACCACATCCATCAATGTCAACTTCTAGGGTTCAATCACATAGAGTTGGGCAGAGTTCTGAGCATGTAACATGCCAAGGAACCATGGTCCCAGTATATAACACATGTTCCTGAGTATATGACATTTGCGTGCATTCATACAAGAGCATGGCATCCCACACTGATAAATTTGGCAACTCAGATAAATTTGCAGCAGCCAACAGATTTTGAAGAGGAATGGAACATGAATTCTCAACCATTGTTTGTCTGGTTTTCTAAACTTGCATCTCAACATGATTCTTGCAAGATTTTGACATCAAAGAATTCCACTGATTGCAGGAACCTAAGCGTGTTTGGACTCTCTATAATCAATTCTTGTATTACTCTTCTCACACTTGACCTTAATTTCTTGCTGACTTTGATAAAATGAGGCCCCAAAACAGCCAATTCTTAGTAGGGAGAAAAAGGTTTAATTTCTTATATACACTTTGGACAACCTCTGTTACTGAAAGTGTCACATAAAACAAGGAAGCTAAATTGACTTGTGACAGCACCCCCATCAGAGGGACGAGAGGAAGATAGGAAGAATGTATCATGAAAATAACACATACTAGATTGACAACTTTTGGGCCTCTACCAGTGTTTATCACATCCAACAAAGTGTTAAAAACGTCAGGAATCAAGGAACATCTACTGCACAAGAGCTGTAGTTGTGGTAGACAAATTGATTGGTCATTTGTGCTCATTACTGACTTGTTGGATCAACACCCACATACTTTATTAGTTTCCAAAGATCAGCAACCTATAGTATGCACTTTGATTCAGCTCAAGAATTTTTTTCATTTCCAACCTGTTTCTAGACCAGTTGAGTATCCTGTGCCAGGTGGTGGTGGCTCTACCTGAGAGCCCAGGTTAAGAGTAAACGACATTTCTCAAGTCAGAATTTGTAAAACCATATATTGCATTGACCTTCCTACACTGCAGTGCATTAACCAAAAATCCTTCAACAACTACAACTCTTGGAATTGGGATCAATGCACAATGTGATGGATCATGGGTAGGGTTCTGTCTCATGTCCTTGAATCCTTTTTGCATGTGATTGAAGACACTGGTGCATCCACTCTGTTGCTGTCGAGGCAATGTCTGTGTGCACAATACTAAAAATATGGACTTTAAAGAGATTCATTGAACCATGTCTGGCTGGTGTTGAGCACAAATCTGCAGTTTCAAAAGCTGTCAAGGTGACTGTAGCTGGGTGATCATCATAGTCTTGGCCATCACCAACTTGCCAGGCTCCTCTTGCATTTTTCCACTATCAAGGTCAATCATCCAAGCATCAAGGTAAGCATAACGTGTGAGTCAAAAAGGAAAGATGATTGAAGGGTATTCTGGGCCCCGGCCATTTACAACTTTTCATTTGTTGCTTCCAAAGTCAGATGTGCTGCTGGTCTGTGCACTGTGTGGCCTGATCAAATCAGTCCAATTATTGGCAGCTGATTTCAATTCTCCTCCTTTTGCTAAAGGAAACACTGGTTACATAGCGTGTTCCTTGTGTAGAGTAATGGGGAAAAGCACAAAGATGTGCATTCAGATATAATAATAGCTGCAGATGCATTCAGTTTTCAATTCAAGAAAACAGATTGATGCATTTGTGGTGAGCTGAAGAAGCATCTCACTTGCAGCCTCATTGCCAAAAGAGCTCCCATATTCTGCCCAAAACCATCATCATCAACTACAATGGTGAAAATCCCAGATCACATGCAGGTACCCTCAATGTGATGCAAAACTACTACCATCACAGTAGCAGAACTCCACAACATAGATCACCATTTTCTGGTTGCAGAATCTTAAAAATCCCAGTGATGGTGGTGGCAACTGGTGATTTCTGGGGCACCATGATTATGTCATGTCAAGATTTCTCCATCAGCAGCCAGCCATGTTTGCACATGTGCAAAACTGGACTCTTAACAGATTTCTAAGCATGGACACCAGTTGCAGCAAAGTCATCTTGTCAGGGAAGGTGGAAGCTATTCCCTGAGCCATTGCAATGGATCAGACCAAGAGGTGTTCAAGAGCAGCAGCAGCAAATGTAAGGTTTTGTGGGCGCCGCCGCCGCCGCTGCTACCCGCTACTACACAAACAGGTGATCCGTTGTGGGGCCCCAGTGTCCTCCTCCGCCCCAACGACCACGTCGCGGAATGGGTGGGGCCACCTACTTTTTTCTGTCACTTTGCTTCATGTGAACGTCATGATGTCGAAGTTTTCTTTATCGTTCTTTTGCTGTCGGGAGGGAAGCGAAGGCTTTTGTCATGGTGGTCCATCATGTTGTTGTCTGTCTGTTTGTTTATCTACAATTCTTCTCTCTCGCCGCCGGCAGTTCTTTCAAGGGTCGTGCTTCATTTGGTTGCTTCCAATCTGCACATTCCAGAGTTTCTGCTAGGATCCGTGGCTGTGCTACTGCAGCCCAAGTTTTATTTGCACTTGGAGTGGGGTGTTCCGCTTCTTCTTCTTTCGTGGATTGCGAGGACTGGAAAGTCGTAGGAGCGAGGGAGGAGAATGAGTCGAAGCTCAGATGATACATAACTGTGACTGGTGAAGGAACACAGTGGAAGAAGAGGGGAAAAGAGGAGCAATGGATACGCAGCAACTTGTTGAGATGATGGCAGGACTCTTGGGGAGGAGAAGACTTCGGTGAAAATCTGAAGCCAAGAAGGAGAGAGAACGGAGAGTGGGGTGGCGGTACGATGTTAGAAGTGGAGCAAATAGGAGGAGGACAAGGAGGCGAGCAGCAGCGGCAGCGACAGCAGCAGAGAGGGAGCAGTTATCTACATCAAGCGCAGCTCGCAGGGCTGAAGCGGCTATCCGCAAGGGCGGCTGCAGGGCCGCCAAAGGCAGCAGGCACACGAAGAGTCTACTTCTCCTTCTCTGCTTACGCCCAGAGCGTGATCGAGCATCTCAAGAGGGCGCAAATACCAGTTGCTGCAGGACTGTCGGATAGAGAGTTGGATAGAATCGAAGCGACTTTCGGCTTCACATTTCCCCCGGACCTCAAGGCAATTTTGCAAGAAGGGTTGCCGCTCGGGGCTGGTTTTCCCAACTGGCGGGCGAGGAATTTGGAGCTACTGAGAACAAGGATCGAGCTGCCGCGCGCGGGAGTGTTGCACGAAGTCGCGCTTAGAAGCTTCTGGTGTAAGCAGTGGGGACAAAGGCCTGCACAAACCCATCATGCTGTCCACATCGCCAGGACTGCCTTACGAGCGCTCCCTCTCCTGATTCCCTTGTGTGGTCATTGCTACATTCCTTGCTCCCCTAACGTGGCCGGAAACCCGATCTTCTTTGTGTACAAGAAGGATGTCGTCTACTGCGCTTACGATGTTGCGGATTTCTTTGATCGTGAGTTATTCTTAGTGCATCCATGCACGGATCCTCCTGTGGATGTCGCGAATTGGGGGGAAGAAACTGGATTTCCATTGGGCGAGTTCCCTCTTCAGAAGGTGAGCAATGGAGGAGGGGAGAGCTTTCACCACACGACTCTGGATTCATTACGCAGAAGCTCAATTGCGTCTTCAGGTGTAGACTCTTCGGAGGCATCGAGCTCAGGAGCATCGGAAGGTGGTGCAGGAGAAGAGATGTGGGGGCGGAGTCTGGATTTTCTCGCCAAGCAATCAGAGGGTTTGCTGCATGGGAATGTCAAGAGGACAACGACTGGATGTGTCTTGAGTGAGGCATCAAAATTGAAAGAAGGGAGACTTGCAACAACCACCCAGCAGCTTGTAACATTGTCAAGAAGCTTTGATAAAAGGTCCCAGGAGTCTGGGAGGATTCACAGACCAGAGAAGGCTCTCCCTGGCAAAGCATCGATGTCAAAAGTCTCACTGATGATGCCTCCCTGTTCTGCAAGAACACCACGACTCATCAACTTCTGGAGTGATATTGCTGCTCATCAGCAGAAAGCCTCCTCTTCTGTTGGAGCTCAAGTACTAGATGTGCTGTCCTCTCCTCCTTGCTGCAATATGAATGATGATCATGATATCATCACAAGACAGTCCCTGAGATTGGATTCTATCACTGCGCATTCTTCAGATGCAGATCAAGCTGTGCCCAAGGCCAGCAATTGGGTGAATTGCTATCTTGAGGAGATGTCGATCGTGCTTCGCCAGGGAGGGTGGAGAGAGGAGGACATCTCTGACATGATGGGAGCTGAAGCTAGACTGCCTACAATGTGGGACCATCAACTGGATGCGCAGGTGAAAATCTAGCAATCTGTTCTGTGAGTGTAACTCTGGTGTCAATTGCCCTGCTTATTGTGCTCTTAGAATGAAATGAAAGCGTGCAAACAAACAGTTCTGCAAGTCTAGAAGCATGGCAGTACTCTCTGGAATGAAAGAAAAGCTGATAAACTCCAGCTTTTCAATTGCAGGGGCATTGCAGTACTCTCTGGAATCAAACAAAAGCTTGTAATCAACAGCTCTTCAATTCTAGGGACATTGGAGTGCTGTTTGGAATCAAACAAAAGCTTGTAAACAAACAGCTCTTCAATTCCAGTGGTGTTGCAGTACCTTCTGGAATCATAATGGATGTGGTTGTTGAAATTTGTTGGCAGGCAGTGCTGCTAAGTTTGGCAAAGGAAGTTGAGTTTCTATCCACTTCATTGAAGAAGGCAGGATGGAGTATACCAGATATTTCAGAGTCTATGAAATGGGATTCATGTACCTTGTGGTAAGGATTATATCTTCTATGGTCATCACAAGCAAAATTCTTAGGTCCCAGAAACTTCATGATTCATTTTCTTTTCCATCATCTACTTCTATTGGCCTCCAGTCATGTCAAAATTGCATCCAACCAACCTTTTCAAACTTTTGCAGACCTCTCTACACCTTCTCAACAGATGTTCTATCCAGATAACTCTTGCATTGTTGAATTCAGATGTCATCTTTGTAACCAAAGTTTGTGATTGTCTGATTAAAACACACTTTGCAGATCATCTTTTCAGCTCAAGCAGTATGCTATTGACATGGGTGTGCAAGATGAAGGATCAAATGGCATATGGTGCTTGCATCAGAAGGTTACAAGAAGCAACATTTCAAGACTAGGAATTTCAACTACACCCTGATTGATAAATTTATTGTTGGGTTTTTCTCTAGACATGTGAAGTATCTTTTCCATTTCCAGTTGTTTTCCTCCATTCATAGCAACCATATTACTTGTAAATTGCTAGAGAGCAGCAGATAGGCATTGACCAGTTTGAAGAAAGCATGAAGCTCTCAAACTGTGTTAAAGAGGGCAATTGGCACTAAAATTTTCATGGGTGATCCTTCCTTTGTCTTTTGTGTGAGATCACTTTGCCTCAGTAGACAATTGTAAATTACTAAGCACCACAATGAGAAAAGATCATGTGCTGAAATCACTCAGTTGTGCAGGTCAGCATTGTGTGGATGCTTGCTGATCTGCAGATAGTGTGCCATTTGATGATGCATGGGTTCTTGTGAATGTAGTGGTCAAACAATTTTAACTGCACTCACAAGAAGGGAGGTGGGCATGGCTTATGGTCATTTCTTGTTTCAAGTATTGCTGTGTTTGCCCTATTTGAAGAACTTCTGTCCTAATTGAAAGTATGGATTGATGAGCTCTCTCTGTGTATAGTTTTATGAAACAGTTTGGGTTCCAGAAAGGACAACATTTGAAATGTGTCTTTTGCAAGTCATTGAATGTCTGTGTCTTATAAGCTTTCAGTTCCCCATCTTTCTCTTCGTGTCTTTTGCTTGATCCATATTAGCATGGGATCTGGGAACTTGCACAACATCAGTCAATCTGTTTTATCAGAGTAGAACGCAAGCCCCAGTATTGTTTTTGTTAATGTCTTCTGATAAACCATTCTTGGTTGATGACGATGTCATTTTTCTATGTGCAGCTCATTTAGTTGATGGACTTTTGCTGTCACTAATGATGGTACCATAATAACACACCAAAATTGCTGCATTATGCTAAGTTTTTCACACACCCCCTTTTCAACTTGAACTGTGTTAAAAGCTTGTAATGCTTGCCTCCATATCATTGCAATAAATGCAATACTGCCAAAAATTTCCCTTCCACACATAAAGTGCACACCGTCATGAACCTAATGATTGCAGTGCCCATTGCACAATGCAGCTAAAGAAAAAGGAGACAATCTTCTTGCCTTTACTTCTAGTAGTTTAAAATCCTATCCTACAACACATCTTACAATGCAACCTAAGCAGTTGTACACCACAAAGGTAAAGGCATTTGGTGTTAACCAAACTAAAGGTGCTACACTGCAATGTTGAGAAAAAATGTGCAATGGTTCCAGACTTTATTGCAAGTTTGAACAAAATAATGAAAAATGATGAAACAATGTTACATGGTACGGAAATTCGATTGCAAGATGGACATGATAGAAAAAATTATTCTCCCATTCATTGAGTTCTTGTAAAAATTATTCTCCCATTCATTGAGTTCTTGTAAAAATTATTCTCCCATTCATTGAGTTCTGGACAAGGTGTTTGCAAGCAAAGGTGTCCATAAATGGATGGCATCAAGTAGTTTTTTTTTGCACCTTTGTAGATGATAAAATAGCTCACACTAAATGATTCTCGAATTCTATGAAAGGACATTTATATATAAGATTCATACACAATTTGGCTTAATATAAGATTGAAATTATTTGAAAACTAATTCTTTTCAATAAATGATGCACTTTTGAATTTGGACAACCTACAAGGTCACAATACACGAAAAAGGCTTATAATTGCACTCACCATAGTTGAGTCATGACTTGTAATGAAATAGGAAAATTTTCTTTCCAAAATTGAGACATGTAATTCACAACTCAAAATAGAGGTCTCCACACAATTTCAACAAGGCATCTATGTTCTATGCATTTTTATGCATATCAAAATTAACCCAAAATGGCAAAGTCCTTTACACCTGATTTTCATCAATTTTTCCTTAAATATTAAAATTCTAACAGAGGATGTGTTACATGGTTTCAAGTCATTTTTTTCAAAAAGGCGATTCTTTAAAAAAATTGGATTACGAAGACGATGATGTCATGGGACATGTGTGCTTAATTTTGCAAGGTTTTAGAGGTCATAGGCACATGTTGTCTGAATTTACAATCGGGGTTAATTGCTTGTTGTTTAACACAAATTGCAATTAATGTTGATGTTTGCAACATCTAGTGAACTATTTGGGTAACTTGTTTGTTATTGCATGATGGGCAATAAGTAGTTTGATGTTGGTAAATTGTGCGAAAAACAATAAACTTTCACACTTGAGGTTGAAGTGTCGTGTAATATTTGATTGGTGGCTTGATGTTGCTTAGAAATGAACAATGAATGTAGTATTTTTACACAATGTTGATTTTTTTGGAATCTTGTGTGATTTGATCTACCAAGAAGCTTGTGGTGTAAGGATGTGAAAACAAACAACTTAAAGCAACAAAGGTATGGTAAGTTCCAACAACTTTTAATGGAAGTTCTTGGTTTTGTGTTTTTTCTTTCTAGTTTGAAGTATGTGTTGGCATTGTAAAATGTTGTTGTACATAATAATCCTTTTTATTGTGAGGTTTAGGTTTCAACACATGTTAATCATGATGGCAAACTTGTAAAACAAACTTCCCAAACTCACCTAGTTTTGTATTTATTGATGTACATGAGACTTGTTGAGTGGTAATTAGCAAGATTTGTTGCCTATTGATGTGATTTCAGGGCATTTTTGTGTCCCAAACTCATTAAAGAGATTGTGATTAATGATTGTGTTCTACAAATTCTTATCATTATGATGTAGGTTGTTGAAGCTAGGAACACAAGGTATTTTTTTAACAAGTTCACAACTAAAGGTTTGTTCTACTAAATGATTATTATTAAATACTTTTTCATCAATTAAGGTTTCTAATGTCACCTTTAACAAATTAAGAACTTGCAATGTTGTCAAACTTCATCATGTGCTTACAATCTTTTCATTTATAAGTAATTGTGATGTTGTAATATATTAATGGAAATAGGATTAGAATAGTAACAAGAGTAATTTTTGACATTGAAAAAATTTATAATAATGAAAAAAATTTATTGAAATTATTGAATACCTAAATTTTTTCTTGTTGGTCTATTAATTTTTAAAGTTATGCACATTATACCAATGATTAAAATTTTCAAATTAAATTTTTTTTGAATTATAAAATTTTAGAAAATAAAGGTTAAATTTGATTATAATTGTAAACAAGGGGGTGTCAACAAGGTAAAGTAGACCAAAAAAAAAAGTAGTCCATCCAAATCCAACTTAAAATGAAATAATTTTTTATATAGACAAAGAAAGTAGATTCAAAATATATTTAAATCAAAATATGAAAAACTTGTCATTGCATTTAGTTTATGGGAAGTTAAATATAAAATTTGAAAAAATTTGTTATCATAAAAGTAAGTTAAAAGTACATTTGAAATTGATTGGGTCAATATTGTGTTCAAACCTATTTCATATTAAAAATTTGATATGTTATGATTATAACATGCATAATTTGACAATACATAAGTATATTTTAGGGCCCCATTAACTTGAAATTTTAAAAAAATCAATATTTCATTTACATGTAACTCATTTTGTAAGATTGAACATCTTGTGCAAGTAGATGCATTTAAAAAAGTTCTATTTAAATTTCCTTTCAAGATGAAGCTTTTCAACATTTTAAATATAAAATGAAAAATTATCATCAAGTTAATTATTGTACAAGATAATATTTACACTTTCAATACGTTAAAAAAGGTTCATGGCTACTTGTATTTTTTTTGACACAAAATAATGATCTACCTCCTTTACTTTGCTTTCACTTGCATGTATGGCTTTTTTATGCAAGTGAACCTTCAATTGAAAACTCATGTGTGCAATTTCTTTATATTTGGCATGGTAAAAAATACATGTAAATTTTTTTATTAAATTTTAACCATGGGAGTTATCACATACATATAATAATAAAAAGGCTTGAAAGTAACAAGCTTATAAAAAATAGTATTGGGCAAGTACATATATAATGGAACCTTTGTACATAGATTAAAATTAATCCTAATCTTACAAACCAAATAAAATGGTATAAACTTGTTGTAATAGTTTATTACTTCATAGGAAAATCCAATGCTACTTCACAACATTCTCCTAAAATACCTTCATTACTCCATATGGTGATCCAATGCTACCACTATTGATACTTAACATGTCTAATATGTCATAATTTTGTGAACCTATAAATTGATTCCAATATTGTCCCTTTTCACCAATAGGTGTTATGCAATGTAAATAGAGAACAAATAGGTTTTCAAAATAATCACAGTTCATATTTCCTTACCATTTTCATTATCAATGGCAAGTAGAATGAGATTTATTTATAGCCAAAAATCTTGTTGGAAGACAATTTTTGCTCATGTTCATGAACTTGAAATGGAATGTTCAATATAATTGTGTTAGGTATGTTTTGAAAACCAAGATTGAAGCTTAAGAAGTTTTGAAAATTAAGACCAAAGTTTTAAAATATCATTATGTGCAATTGCAACATAAACAAGAGGATTAATACATTATTCAAGTCACTTCCCAACATTAGCTTTGCTATCATGTTCAATAGAAAAGTTAGATACATTGTCGAAGAGTTTCATGAGGTTTTCCTCCTATGTACTAATAATTTGAATATGATTTACCATTCCAATGAATTAAATCTCACCATAAAATAACTTACCAATACCAATTTCAATTTGATTGGTATCAAACTTCAAAACCACAATTACTATTGAGGACACTCAACTAAGCTAGTGGCTAAAGGGTGAGGTTGCCATGGCAATTGGGAAAATAAAATAAAATTTATGAAAATAAAAAAATGATAGGAAACTATAGAGTGTTGCCCATGTAATTCCTAATTTTGATGAAGACGACAATTTTTTAAAAGGATATTCCTACCTACCAAAGTTTCACCACATTTACTTTAATGTTTGGTTTTTTAGATAAAGTAATTATGTTTTATTTTATGTCTTTGGCCTATGAACTTTTAAACTATTCATCACAAACTTAGCATTTCATGACTTACTAATGGAAATTGTGCAAAATTTGTTCATTGGTAATTTGTACATTTCACGCACTAATATCATGCATTGAAAACACATTTGACACATGGATTTATAAAAAGATGTGAAATTCGTGTGACATTCATTCATTCATAGGTTCATACTTTATTCATTAACACATTTATTTATGAACCAAATGTATTTTCAAAGTGTGACATTTGTGTGTAAAATGGACGAACTTATGAATCAATGAACTTTGCATGATTTTCATCATTAATTTGTCGCATGTTAAATTTGTGATGTTGTCATTGTTACAATATTTCTCATAAGGTTTAACATTTAATAGATTATTAAGTGAAATGGATAATGTCATTCACAACAACGATTAAACATTGAGTAATACCAAAAAAATGATTGTCAAATATATTAAAGGGCCACAAGTTTTAAACATACAACAATATAATAATTGCTTTCAAAATTCCCCAATCATAGTTGGCATGAAATGAAAGGTTTTTCATCAACATTTGATAAGATGCAATCAATATCAAATCCCAACTGGACCCTTCCTTTTCATGTTATGTGAGTTCAAATAATTACCTTGGTGGTTATAGTTGGATGTCGTTAAAATTATTAATAAAATTAATTTTTATTTATTTTTGGCTACTAGGTTAGTGAATGTTAGACTAATAGTTAAAATACTTATGTTAACTTACTTAATATTTAATCTAAAGATTTTCACTTACTAGGACCTATCAAGTAGGTGGCACATATTCAAGATTGGTATATGAACCTGACTAGTCTATACAAAATTAGATACTTGTCCAAAATACCTTTCACACCTGGAAGTTGGTTTTGGTGAAATTTGCCAACACCACAAGTGTCAACATTAAACTACAAATTTTTTGAGGGCAAAAAAATTAGTTGTGCCATAATTATGGAACACAAAGGTAATCACACATGAGTATCATGGTTTGTATGGAGTATCCATTAACTTTTTTCATTGCCTCGTGTGATCACACCACAACTTTTTTGGGTACATTTCTCTCTTCATTTCCTTCATTCTCACCTCACTTCCCTCACTATTGTTCTCTTTTCACTTTCTTTTTACACTCATTCTCTCCTCCATTCTCATTCTCTTTTGCATTATTCATTGTCATCATCATTTGCACTTGCTTCACATTTACTCCACACTTGTTTCATGTTTGTTTCTATTTGCAGATTGGTCCTTGTTGCCATTACTTTGTGCTCACTTCATTGTCGGTTTCTGCTTGCAAATTGCACCCTACTATCATCATAGACTATTTGTAAACTAGTCCTTGTTACCATCATGTTGCACTTGCTTTGTTGTTTGTTTGCACACTGCAACCTATTACCATCATAGAATAAAAACAAGGTAGATTCTATGATATTGTTTCAAGGTGTGGTTTTTTTCATTCATTTTCTAATTGCATCGTTTTAGGTATGTTTTCTTTGTTTCTTGGTTTTTTGTCCTTGTTTGATTGTGTTTGTTTATGTTTTCTTGCGTTTATTTGTGTTTGTTTGTGTTTTGTATGTTTCTATTTCTAATGTATTTGTTGTACTAATTTTAAGTGGCTTTTGAGTTTTTGGTTACAAATTGGACAACAATGGATGATTAAGTTCTTTTCCTTTTCATGAACTCGATTATGCTTTTGGTGGATATGATACAAGAAACATTTAAAGAAGCATGTTCAATCAACTCTTCATTTTTCGAATCCAATGATTCCATAAACTCCCAATAAGTGTTGGAGTCTAAGTATGTGCTACTTTTTGCTACTTTGTATAAATTTTGAATCATGTGTGCATTCAATTTTTCGTTTGATGATTTGGGTCGTTGGGGTGAAACCTAGAAGTACAACTTGGTTTTCGAGGTTCCTTTTGATTAAGTTTGATGAAGATTGCTAGGTCAAAAAAATTTGAATGTCTAAACCTACATTGTTCAACATTATAGAAAAATTAAGACCCATGTTAAAAAAACATGATACCAAATATAGGAAAACAATTTATGTTGAAATATACGTTTGTTGTTCAATCTACAAATTAGCTTAGGGTGCAATTTTTTTAATTTGTTGTGACCATTTTGTAGTTGGAAGGTCTACAATCTCCTTTATCCTATATGAATTGTTGATGCTTTCAACATTATGTACTTTTGGTATGATTTCTTGACCTCTAGGTGCAGAAATGTTAGTTGTCATCACAAAATTTAGGAAATGGTGTGGTCTTTCTAGTGTGAAAGATGATATAAATGTAACCCATTTTTTGTTTTAACATTATGTATTTTTGTTGAAAACTATTACTATTATAAAATTCGTGTATACAACATAGGGGCACAATGTGTTGTTGATTGCAATAAAAAGTTGATTAATGTTTTGTGGGGCTTCCAAATAATATTAATGATTCAAGGGTTTTATGTAGGTCTAATTTATACAAAAAAAATTTAATAAATGGACTATTTGAGCATTTTAGGGTTTTTCAAAATGGATTTGCACCTTACCTTTTGGGTGATAAGGGATACCCATAGCTCTCATTGATTATGACCCCATACAAAGAAGGGCAACACTTTGTCATATAACTTTCTATAACAAAAAACATAAAAGGGTTCATTTCATGATGGATAATGTTTTTGGCATACCAAATAAAACCTTTTGAGAATTACTAATAAGATTTGATTTGCATGTGTATTTCTTGTTAAATATTTTTACTAATTGTTGTATTACATAACCTACTTCAGTTTCAAACTAAATCTAATATCTTGAAGGTTCATGAAAATCATTGAAATGAGTGATGTGCAAGTAATTCAAGAAACAAACATGGCACACAAATAATTCAATACAAATATTGAAGAATATCAAGTAAATTCAATTAAACAACAAGAAATGTTTAGAAAAGCAATACCTAGAGAATTATGTAGTTTCCGTAAACAACAAAACTATCATTCTATGATCTCATCACAAGGTTTTCATCTCATTTTACATCAAATTTTGCTTTCAACTTCAAATCATTTTTTTGTTAGTTGTTGTGATCTACAAAATCGTTGTTAGTGGGAAAATCCTTTCATGCAAGTTCAATATTATTGAAATTTCCAACCCCTTTGTTTTTCATAAGCACCATGCTCATGACCTAAATGTCAAACATGTGATGGATTTCATAATGTTGATATGAATTTCGTTGATTAGCTTGTCTCTACCTTTGAAATAATTTAGTTGCTTTTCATATATTCTCTCTTGTGTTATTGCAAGTTTATTTTCAATAAACAAACTTATATCATGCATTTTGTCAATTGAATCAACCAACACTTGGTTCCCCTTGTGTGTGGCTTCAACAATGTTTTTATGCATAAAAGAATAACTTATTCTGACATTAAAGCTACGAGGAGTTTGAGATCCACCACCTGCATTTTAAATTATTCTATTCATTAAGGTTGGGGTTGTAGACTTGGGTAATGGGGTGTCAACTAAAGTGTGGATGGGATTGTGTGTGTGGGGTTGTAGTCATGGGTTTTGTCAAGGGTTCAATTGCAATTACATTTCAATGATAGGTCTAAACCTTGTGGTGTTTATTGAATAATACACATTGGGGTTGTTGTCACAAGTTCTATTAAAGGTTATATAAAAGATTATGTCATAGTTATAACTTCATTGAAAGACCTAGATTGAGGAAAAGGTGGCACAACCAATGTCTGTCCACCAAAGTTCATGAAGTGTTAACTTTCATTGGTTCTTAAAAGGTCTTCATTAACCTAGTGTTTTCAGTTGGTTCTATTGGATTCAAGCTATTGGGATTGAAAGTTGTGTCACAATCATTTATAAGATCTCACACATGAGGTGGGGTGAATATGGGTCTATTTCCCATGAATTCATAAAAATGTCATATACATTCTTGTTAAAAAATTTGGAAAAATGAAATCTAGCCTTATTTTGCAAGCTTGTTGGTGAATTATCTTCATTGTGCCCAATGTTAAACATGTAATAAAAAATATTTTGAATTCACCTAAAATTGAATCCATTTGTTTTTCCATGTAAGTCCATTTTTCAAATGCTCAAAACAACTTACAAACATCATGATAATTTTTTTTTTCCCCACTTGGTAGGAACAATTTCAAATTGGCCTTGTGGGTCAACTTTGTCCAAGGCTATATATTACATGTTTGTTTATTTTGGCCTTGATGAAGACCATTATTTCCCCATGCTCCCAATTTGGTTATCGTGGTTTTATAATATGAACTTCATCTTAAAGTAATTTTCATCTTAAAGGAATCAAAAGGAATGTATTAAACAATGCAATTGACTTCAATTTTCTTTCATGGATAAGTAATGCATACATCTATGTTTGGCAATGTTCATATAATGCATTTGATTAAATAATGTAGGATACAAATTTTTTGAAGGCTACAAAATCCTTTATGAAAAGGCTACAAGCAAAATTATTATTTTCCCCCCATTTGGTTGATTTTTTCTATTTGATAGGTTAAAAATATGTGGCCCCAAATGTTGGCAAAAGAAATTTTCATGCAAGGAAACATGTTAAGTTGCATATTTGCATATTTGGTTTTTTAACAAAATATTTATGCATAATTACATATAGATGTGAAAAACCATCACCGCCACTATCATAGTTTGGATCATATCCAATATCTCTCACTTAAATTTATTCCATTTAGATTTTGTATTTGGAAGATAACAAAAACAAAGTCCTTGAGTCCTATGGTGAAAAAGTGATACCCTGATTGTGAATATGCCCTCTTGCCTTTGTTTTTCTTTTATGTTGAACTCCCCTCATCAATGATATGGATCTTTACATTGAATTTCAAATAGTGAATTATGAATCAACAATTTCTATGGATGTAGATGGACATTCACTTTCAGTCATTGTTGATTATATTATGGATTATGCATGGAAGCAATTTGGAGTACATGCACTTGGTAATGCTATAAAATTCATGATTATTTGAACATTCAATTTGTAACTAAAATGCATTGAAGAATTATGCATCTAGTCAAAACTGTGAATTGTGGATGCAAATGGACATTTGATTTCAATCATTGTTAATTATTATGAATTGTGCATGGAAGAAGTTTGGAATACACGCACTTAGTAACTCTACAAAACTCTTGATTCTTTATGCATTCAACTTGTAATTAAAATGCATTGAAAAACTATGCATTTAATTTGAGTTGTGAATTTGGACGCAAATGGACACTCTTTTTTGATTTTTGCTAAATATATCTTGGATTGTGCATGGAAGTTGTTTGGAATACATGTATTTGGTAACTCTACAAAAATATTGACTCTGTGCATTCAATTTGTAATTAAAATGTATTGAAAAATTATGCATATAGTTTGAACCGTGAATTGTGGATGTAGATGGACATTCACTTCTAACCTTTGTTCTAAATTGTGCATGAAAGAAGTCTAGAATACATGCATTTGATAACTTTGTAAAATTCTTAACTTTTTGTGCAAAACTATACATATTTGACTTGAATTTCATGTGTTTTTTGGTTTTAAGGTTTTTGAAAGAGCCTTCATGAAGTACATCACTTGAATTTTCAAAGTTAAAAAATGTTGAATAGTCAATCTTCTTGTTTGACACAAGTGAATGTTTGTTGGTGATGCTTTTTAGGAGACTATTAAAACCATTATAAGTTTTGTGGTAGAGTTCTTTCTTTTGTGGCAAATGCAATTTTGATGGTAGATGCAATTTGAACAAGGTAGGTGAATGAAGGTTTTGACAATGGCAAGTGGTGGTAGGGAATGAAACTTTCGATAATGGTGAGTAGTGAAGTTGACAAGCATCTCAATGATGGTGCTTGCGATGATTGAATTATAGTTTTTCTTCTTTAACTTTGCTAGTATTGATTTACAAGGTCATTTTCTGACATTCTACACAACGCTATTTTTTAAACCCGATGTAAAATTACAAAACTTTTTACTTAACATGGAGATAACATTGTGTTCCACATAGGATCCACCCCAGCTAATTTGTTACATTATTTTTTTAATCCAATGACAAGTAATCAAAACCAGTATAACAAGGAATTTTTTGAATTCCTTCGGATAGTCATATGGGACCATTCTAAAGACAATTTAAAAAATAACTACTTCATTTTCAAGGCTAACTATTTCATTTTTTTCCTAATAAAAAATTCCTTTTCCTATTAACTTTCTTAATATCTATCTTTCACCTTTCCTCACAACTACCTCCATTTTATAACTACCTCATTCTTTTTCCTTATCCACCAACATGGATAAGAAAAAACAAATCAATATGTATCTTTTCATGTCGATGTAATGTATATTAAATGAAACATTGACATAAATAATGATGAATTATTGAAAACCATATGAAAACATAAGTAAAAAATAAAATAGTTGATGGTCAATGGTAATGTGCAGCAGCGTGGAGCTCTGATGTGAATAGGCATCTTGATTTTGTCTTATGTAAACACCAAGTTAACACCAGGTGTGAAGGATACTAAACACTAGTAAAAACGCTTAACCTTCTCGGTGTAATTATTTACTGGATACGAACCATCTGATTGGCCCAGAGAAGGAGATCATGGCCGTTTCCCCGTAAAGAAACAGAATATGCGTAAAAGACGGCTCTGGATAGGAATCTCGCAGTACATGACGCAACCTGAAAGGGATCACGACTCACGACTCACCTAGTCACCGGCACGTGGAAGGGTTGGGATTAAATCGCATGATCGACGTCTCTGGAAATTTATTGATTAAATAATACTTTTACATTAAAAGTTTAAGCAAACCCAGTTTGGCTTCTTGCTGCCTTCTGTTGTCTTTGCGCTTTTCCCTCATCGCCATAGCCAGGGATTGAGAGCAGTGTTTTTGCACAGTTGGTTGCTCTTGGCATATTTCAGTGGCGTCGGACAGATCCTTGCAGTTGCTGCCTTTCCAACCGTTGTCAAATTGTCGAATTTGATCCAGGAAATTGTGAGAAGCAGTGGTGGTCGTCGGAAAACAAAACACTAGGTACGGTTTGCTGTCATTGCGGGAAAAATTGTGTTTTTTTTTTTTTTTTGGCTGCTTTCTTCTCCCAAGGTCTGGTCCTTTTCTTTTTCTCTTTGGTGAAAGGTTTCTTGATCCTTTTTCGCTGCAATTTTTTTCTCTCCTTTTTCCCGCGTTCTGGGGGTGAATTCTCGTTGTATGGGCTACATTGTGCTTCATTCTCAAGCTCCGATTGTTTTACACAAGCGTTATTGTGTAGCATCGACTGCCGTATGACAATAATTCAGAGTTTGCTTGACTTCATGAGCATCTGACACGCACAGCTACTTTCTTGTACTCATGCTTTGGCTTCACCGCCGGTGATTGTCAGCACTATTGTCTGCAAGTCAGGTGCCCAGTAAATGAAGCAGGCCAACATCTGAGATTCTCCTCCTATTCATGCTAGTCCTAGAGCCAAGAGGGCCTGTCTCTGAATAATTTCATTTTTAGTGGTCGAGAATATTGCCTTTCAGTTGCCAGGGAATTATTGCCATCTCCTTCAAAAATCAAAGGAACTAGTGTGAGAATGATTGCAGTTTCCACTATCCCGGTTATTGGGTTTCCTAGTGCAAGAAAAGTGTTTAGGCTGGTCAGGCTGAGTCTAGTTGGTGTTCCAAGAGTTAGAGAAATTCAGACACTGGCTTTGGCCAGCAGAATAGAGATCCTATCTCAGAAATGTAAGGCTCTAAGTCCTTAATGCTCTGATGTATGATCTACCACATCAGAGATCCTGAATGTGCTGCAATTTATCCTCCTTCTGGAGTTTCTCTGGTAGTTTTGCAGGCAACCATCAGTTGTCGGTGGTACAAACCTGGCCTTCCTTATTGTCTTCCTGTGAGGGGGAGTGTCAAGAATTAGCTTTTTCCTATCTCTCGGTACTGATCTTGACCTGAGCTTCCTGCAGGAGCCAAATAGGGGCAGATTTCTGATGGCAGACTCTCAGCTTGTCTTGGTCATGGCAAAAGCCCCATGCCTCATGTGGCACAATTTATCACTATCCTGCAGTTACTACAGCATATTAGGTTTCTCTGTATCCTTGCTGTAAGCAACCCGAAGGGAGACCATAAGGAAGCCCAGGTATGCTGCGAAAACCTGATAGTTTACTGGTTTGCAATGAGAGCTCTCAGTTTTCTCCCACTGACAAGCATAGGTTACTTGTTTATTGAGCAGGAGGACCAGAAGATCCTTTGGCTGGCTTCAGTTCTCTCATGGTCTTGGGGAAGCTGGTGAGCACAGGAAGCGGGAGAGGGTTAAGTGGAGATGGCTGCACTGACACATACAGCAACCATGAGCACATTGCAGTGCTTTGCATCTGCAGGGGTGCATCACAACTTGGTGACAATGGTAGGCTTGGCAAGGGGTGGACCCTTGAAGAGTAATATAGTCAATGGGATGTGGTCATCATCCTCATTGGCTTCTTTCAAGCTTGCTAACGGCATGGATAACAGGCAAATATCATCCTGCAATTCAAGCATGTCTTTCAATAATGGTAGCACTGCTGACTCTGGTTTTAGTGAGAATGATGAAGACTACATCAACTCCAGTGTCATGGAGGCTGTGGAGGTGAAGAGTGGTCAGGATGGATTCGTGATCAAGATGCGAGATGGCCACTTTGTGAAATGTGTTCACAACAACCCTGATGGAGGTCGTTTGCCTGACTATGGCCCCCTGCCAGCCATTGTGCTCCAAATGGACAATGCCTCCAAACTGCTGCTTCCCATCATTGTCTTGGAATTGCCTTGCACAATGCTTATTGAGGCATTGCGTAATGTTCAAGTCATACGGCCTACTGTTTACCATGTAACAAGGGACATGCTTGAGATCATGGGTTATCAAGCGAAATTTGTTCGTGTCACTCACAGAGTACATGAGGCCTATTATGCTCGCATCTACCTTGCAAAGATTGATGATGAGACACAGAGACTGGTAAGCTTGGATCTGCGACCTTCTGATGCCATTAATCTGGCAGTCCGTTGCAAGATCCCAATCCAAGTGAACAGAGATCTGGCATATGGTGATGGAGTGCGTATTGTGGCTAATCCTCCAAAAGTGCCCTCTCGCTCCATGCTCACAGAATTGGGACTGGTTCTTACAGATCTGGACCAAGCAGAGGCAGGCTCTTGTGCAACAGCAGAAGAGTTTGGGCTGGTGTACAGCATGATGATTGCAGCTGTGGAAGAACGCTACAGTGATGCTGCCAAACTTCGTGATGAGCTCAGGCAGCTGCGATCCAAGAAGAAGAGGTGGCAGCAGAAGCAGTTGTGATTCTGGCACGTATTTTGTAGAGCTGCTAGTCACTTTTTGAAGGGAAACATGCACATCTACTCCAGAAATTTACCCTTCCTCACTGAAGTCAGCTATAGAGGTGGTCATCTTAAGTTATTCCAAAGTTTGAGGGAATCAAATCATCAGGATGGAAGCCCTGATAATAGGTGGCAGGATGCATTATGTTCTTCCTATCAAACAGTGCACATCAGTGAGCAGCTCACTGCAAAGGTATCCCAAGCACAGATCCACAACCATAGGTATGCTGTACTCAGTGGCATGTCATCCCTAGAGTACTCTGTCAATCATTCAATCTTCCAATTGTAGTACATACATGCATGTACATTGTATTGTGGTAAATACTAAGTTGAGCGAATTCCAGAAGAAGCTTCTCCAGTGCTGTATTGGAGCACAGCTATAACTTCTCAGGAAAGCATTAGGAGTTCATCAAGGTCATATTGGCCTCAGATTTGGAAAGCAAGTTGAAAGTACCCACAGGACTTCTGGTTAGAACTAGGGTTATTAGCAGGTACATTAGCTTGGGTTACACACATTAATTCTTTAAGAGTTTCAGTCATGTACATAAAGCTGAAGTATTTTCTGCTTGCTCCTCTCATTGAGCTCAATCTGTCGAAATCAAGGACAGTCACTTGTCTTTCTTTTAACACTTTAATCTGGTGTATCATCCCATTTTATTGCGAATTCTCTTGTTGGTTGGAGGTTTCATTGTTGTTTTATACACACTGACAGTGTTCTGACTTCCAATTCTCTGGAAGCAATGAGACAGGGGAAAATAGTGTTGATTAAGGTTTGCCTTTCTTGTGACTTCGTGTTTTATTCTTTTTCACATTGAGTGAGGAACACCTTTCATCGGATTTCTGTTCAGTTTTGGTGTATCAACTCATTTTATTGTGTATTCTCTTGTTGGTTGGAGGTTTCATTGCTGTTCTATGCACATTTACAGCAATGAGACATGGCGATCATAGAGCTGATTGAGGTTTGCCAAGTTTAATCTGACTTCGTGTTTTCTTCTTTTTAACATTTGAAGGGAGGACCACCTTTCATCTGATTTCTCTTAGGTTTCTTTCAAGTGGACAAAAGAAGGCCAAAGATTGGTAGGAAGATAGTCATACACCCAGAAAACAAGTATTTGTTTCAATGCACTTGCAAATCAGCATTGATTGTGGCACTCAATTATTACTGTTATGATTGAGATGATTGCTATGTTCATTATGTTATAATGAGATTGGCTATGTTTGTGATGACCAAGAGTAGTAGTGTAGTAGCGCACAGGAGTTGTGTCTTGAGCATAGTAGTGTGGGGGTTGTGAGTGTTTTGTGCATGTCGTGAAGGAGCAGTACAAGGCTTGGGGTGAATATCAGACAAAGGCACAAATGGTTGCCAAGATTTTCTTATGCATTTGACAAGGTAGAAGACTTGTTGAGTTCTATGAGACTTATGATTGAGGTCAAAGGAATTATCTTGCTTTACATATGGCAATCACAAAAGTGCAACCTCAACTTCAGGCACCAGTTATGCACAGGCATGTGACTCCAAGTTGCTGACAGCTATATAACCAGGACCCTGAGATTGGTCTTGACCACTGGTGGACAGTTTATAGAAATGGCACCAAATAATTGACTTTTCTCATCTCAGTTTTTAAAGATATATAATCATGATCCTCAAAAAAGCAAAAAACCAGATCTGAAGAAACCCCAAGCAGGGAGAGGGGAAACAAAACCCCATCACATATTATCAAAAAAATATTACAAAGGCAGAACCATGTTCCAAAGAATGGGGTCAGCCTTGCGGCGAAAGATGTTCCTATGCATCTAGATCCTATGAAAGTGAGTTACGAAGAGCATCTCTGCTGCCCTTGGTCTGAGCTAGATCCATTTCTGCACGATGAATTAACTACCGATATTGACCATGCCACCTTGATGATGATGATCATCACATTTCATGCTGCAATATATCTGCAGGTCCCACAGGAGAGCAGTACAGCGTCTGATCCTGCAATCCTTGAATGGATGAAACAAGCATGGGATTCCTGGACTGCGGGATCTCGTGGTCCCTGCAAATCCAAGGTTCAAAATATAACTTGTAAGATACAAGGACGTCATCCATCGATACTACTCCGAGAATATGAAGGTGAGTCTGTTGAAAATCAGGCAATTGAGTGAGGACGAAGGAGGTGCAGCAAGCAGGGTGACTTCTGGGAAATCAACTTACAGTGTTTGCAGATTGAGAAGCGCTGGATCGCAAATTTGGAAGAAGAAAATGTGGTAGCGATCGAGCGCATGGTCTATGAGATTGTCCAAGAGGCCACCAAGCTCACTGATGCCATGGGTGAGGTTTATATACCTTACTAGTCGAGAACTTTCAGCTGCTCATGCAGCATCAGTGACAATTTCAGTTTTGGGTTCAGGTTAGCAGCAAAGTGGTGACCGAGAAAATTCAAATTCTGCTACAATTCTGTGCAAAAACCAGCCTAGGTGCAGTTGAGGGTTGGAATTCCCAACTTTTTATCTCTGATTTTGTGTTCCATGATCTAGACATGTATATAAAAAATCTTTTCAGAATTCAGCGTCAAGAATCATATACCAAAATCTATGTTGTGATGATATCATAGAACCTCCGCTGGAACAACCCATAACATCACATGCTTAAAACATGCAAGGAGACGATTAATGTGTCTTGACGAGAACAACGGTTCGTTTGTTTTGACGAAAATGACGGGTCGTGTGTCTCTGACGAAAATACCTTCATGTGCGTGTGGGGTTTCTCTCTACTTTGCTGAAGTGGGGTTTTTTTTCTTTCCTATTCTTGGATTATCAGGGCCAGGGAGAGGAGGGTGACTACTCTCTTTTCTCTCTATCTTTCTTTGACATTCCTACAGGTTAATGAAACGGAGTAAAGTTCAGATGGAAGGCTGGGAAAGCTACCGGGAAGATGACTTTCCTAAACTCGAACAAGATTCGAAGTCTGGTGGGGGGGCGAGTAGCAGTTTGGAGGATCTCGTTGCGAGATGTACTATGGATATTTCTAAGCTACAAGAAAGAGAGAAGAAGCATGAGGAATTGCTACAATTTTGGAGCGGTCGAGATGTGCAAGTGGTGGCTGGAGAAATTCTCAAATGGAGTTGTGGCAAGCGATCCGTCAAAGATGGGGATGGGAGACATTTGTTTGCTCCAGAAGCTGCATTATCAGTTACGGTAAGCAATTCTGGGAAAAGATAAGTCACAACAATTGTAAGTCACAAGTACAATGGTAAAAGATAAAAAAAAAGGGTAGTTCGTTGGTGATTTAGGCAAATATTGCTAGTGGTTGGCAAGGTTGTCACCTAACACCTAATGTTAATTAATGCTTAATCTTAGCCTATTTTTCCATGACAGTGTGGAGCAGCTGTGTTCAAGTTGCCTACAAATGAGTACAAGGAGCTTTCAAGGAGAGTGATCAATGCACGCAATGAGTGCACTCATTTTGATACAATGGAGAGTCTTGAGGCCGCACAGAAAATGTGCAAACAAATGATCAAATTATTTCCACAACTTAAGGAAACTTTTCCAGAACAGGTTGCATGTATTGAGAATTACAATAAGCTCAAGTGCGCTCTCCCTCAATTCTTCAAGTGAAATTTAGAATGCTGACTTGGACTGCCATGATATTGGAAGATGTGAATTGGGGGCACAGGTGATAGGCATTGGAATGATTTGACAAATGTGACAAGGTGTGCAACCAAACTCTGATATTTTGTGGGAGTGCTCAATGCATGTGCCAGCATTGTTGCATGTGAAGAGAGCATGTGTGTTTCTGAGCAGATCAATTCGAAGTGGTTGTGATTGTGATGACTTTGTGGGGAATAGCTTGGTCAACATGTATGCAAAATGTGGATAGGCTGGAGCTGGACATGATTAATTTTGCATTGCTGGAGTTTTTGCCCCAAACCCTAGACCAACAAAAAAGGATGAGGTTGGAGTTTGTTTAGAACCAGAGAAGATAGCTTCATGTGGCAATGAAATCAAAAAGGAGATAAAGGCTTTAGAAGAAGGTAAGTGTGTTCTTGAGCAAATCATTGATTGTGGATGGGATTCAGATGTTTATGTGGGCAATTGCTTGGTTGAAATGTATGTAAAATGTGGGGAGCATGGAAGATGCACAGAGAGTGTTCAACAAAATGCCATCTTGAGATGTGGTTGCTTGCAAATATGGTAAATTAAATTTCAGTATGTAAGGTGCTGCAAAATGTTGACCTATTATCTTCAGAAGTGAAAGATTGGTCACATTTTATGCAAGATGCTGTACCTCATCGTGGCTTCTAGGTCTTCAAAGTACATGAATTGAATAGAAGTTTTTTTGCAGCAGTCCCTGGAGGTCAGAGAGAGAAATTGGGGTGGGAGTTCTTTTTGGATCCTTTGCAATGGTGGGATCACAGATCAGAGATTTCACATCAATCGCATTCAAGAGTTCACATGTCAACAGAGCCATAACTCTTATTGTTGTTGATTTCTCTTGGTTGCTATCCTGCCTTGTTCTGAATTTGGCAGAAATTCTTTTAGGTCTTTCAATGCACTGGTGAGATAGTAATAATAGGCAGGAGAAGGTAGATAACTTTAATTTGCTAATGGAGAACATCAGTGCAGCTCTCTTTGTTCTTATGATACTATTCGTGCCTTCGATGTGTACATGGCTGATCAGCTAGATCTGGATTTCTAGTTGTACACAAATGAACAGTACCTAGATTTCAAACATAAGAAGACACAGGAAGCACTGTGGCTTTAGAACTGACCAAACCTGCTATTGGCACAGCAAAGATGGCTGCAATGGCAGCAGGCACTGTGGAATTGAACATTTTGGCATGGAGTCAGGAGCTTACAAAATATGTAATATATTGGCAACCTGAGAACGCAACTAGAAGAAATGAGTCTTGACACATTCATTTTTGTTCAGGTGATTTAAGGCATTTGCTGTTTAGGAACACTTGAAGACAGCAAGCTTGTTCATGAACAGCTCTGCCAAAATGCACCCTACAAGTCTGATGTCCTTGGTGGACATGTATGCAAACTGTGGGAGCAATGTGGGAGCTTGGAAGCTGTTTTGGCAAATGCAACAGGAAGGTGTGCAGCCAGACTCTGTACTTTCATGAGGTTGCTGAATGCATGGCTAATTTCCCCTTGAAGAGAGCAGGTGTGTTCGTGAGCGGATCACTAAAAGTGGATGGGATTCAGGTGTCTTTGTGGGGAGTAGCTTGCTGGACATGTATGCAAACAGTGGGTGCATTGAGGATGCTTGCAAAGTGTTCAACAAGATGCCATCTCAACATGTGGTCACTTGGATCGCCATGATTTTAGGATGTGTGAAATGCAGCCAAGGCCAAAAGGCACTGGAACTATTTTGACATATGCAACAAGAGCATGCGAGACCAAACTCTGTTACTTTTATGAGGGTACATGTGCTAGTGTGGTTGCCTTGAAAAGGGCAGGAAGGTTCATGAGCAGATCATTCATAGTGGTTTGGAGCCTGTCGTTCGGTGCTCCATCTTCTTAGGATCCCACAGTTTTGGAGGGCTTAGGGCCATTGCAAGCAGAATGATGACTGTCAACTGAACACTCCACCAAGAAATTCACAGTGGTGGTGGTGGGAGAGAGAGATTGGATTTGGGTCCACTATGGACGCTCCAGAGGGAATTGCACTTGTTGAGATGCACTTGGATTGTGAGGAACAAGAGCAAATGCCAAGGGTTTTAGCAACGCAGCCATGTCCTCTTCAGTGCACAAGGGCAAGTGCCATCTGCAAGTTCCAACTCTTTTCTGGAACAGAAAAGCAGCAACAGCTCCACCACCGCATGAAGAAGAGGGAGGTCGACCAGGAGGAGCTTGCTTCTACGTGTTTGTGCACACTTGCTCCACTTTACCCATCTACAACTTTTGCAGTACACTGCTCCTTCCCAGAGCACACCGGATACAAACAGAGGTGGCATGGGGAGATCATGGCAATTGTAAGCTTCGTCTGTTGTTAGGGTTCCTCTCTCGATGTAATAATCCATTTGGTTTGCTAGTTGTGCTTGGGTTCATGTTTTAATACAGGAAACTCATTGAGGGATCCAGCAGCCAAGGCACATGACCAGGTATTTGCCCCACACCATAGCTGGACAATCCGCAAAGCAATATGTGCAGGCATGTTTTTGTTGCCTTCAAAGTCACAGTTTCTTAAGAAACTCAATGGGGAAGGTATGTGTTACCAACATGGCGTTCTCAAATAAGAACATTGGCACTTTAAAGACAAATTGTGTTTGCATCCTCAAAGTTTCCACTGGACATGTTTCTTTAAGGCCTTAGACATGTCCATTAGGAAATATACTGATGCCAAGCTTCTGTTTTTCAGAGTTTTAAACATCTTTTCTCCATTCTTGCATTTTGCACTGAAGCCAATGAACCCTAGGTGGTTCTACACTAAGGCAGGCTCAATTACACTAGAAAATTGACTCTAGGCAAGATGGCCTGCTGGTTTCTGAAGCCTGTCCAGTAGATTCTGTATGCAGAGTTGTGTGATATAATTCCTCAAATCAATGAATAATAGCTGCCAATTGAGAGTAGTTTATTTCTTGGCATTGTGAGGTCTTATGTTGATATTGTTCACAGTGGGCAAAAATGGATTTAATTTGATTTGTTCATCATTATGTGTTGATTACAGATCATGAGGCACAAGTTCACATCCAAGGATATGCCACATCATCAGGTCCCATTGTACAATATGTGACCCACCTCTTCTTGTCTACAGAGCTTGGGACCAAGTGGTAAATCACCAAAGATTCCTTCACACTGACCTCATCTGGAATTCATTGATAAGGTACCGTAGGCTCTTAAATGATGCATGATTTGGATTAGATGAGAAAAGCAATTGAGTCGATCTTCTCAAATAACAAAGGACGAGCCCCTTTCCACCATTTGGCATTGTCGAGGGAAGGGTGGTAGGAGAGATTTTCTCTCCCTTACAAAGACTTGCAGTCCTTGGGGCATTCATTGTTACTGCCTGAGATTACGTTGATGCCGAACCAGCCCAGTTACTCCAGTATAGGCAGTTCCTAGAAAGAAGGCAAGCCAGAAGGAAGGGATCTGCTCTCAAAAAATTCAATCAATGAAGACACCAACAATATTGTCATTTGAAACTTGCACGAAGTGTGTTGCAGGCTGTGACAGCATGATGAGTAGCACTAGGTTACCACTCCTGTGCACTGGAACTCCTCAACAAATGACACTTACATCCAAGCTCTCTGGTTCCATGTGTTATCTTGCCCCAGGGGAAAGCCAGCATACAGGACACTGTATTCTTCAATGAAGATTGAATCCTTGTAATAGGACTGTTGAAGACTCTGGTCTAAATCTATGATCTCCTGCATTCAGCAAAATTTGGACACAGTGCCAGTTTTTCTAGCACAGAGAACCTGGATGACCTTCAAACCCTGGATCATCAAGCATAACAGCAAGCAAGGAATGATGCAAACACTGGAGTGTTGATCATGGATGACAGATGAGATGCTAGGTTTGGGGGAGAGCAGCTTGCACATTGCAGGAAAGTCTGAGTGACACTTTGCAGACAAGAAGCAGCAGCTTCATCAGAGAAGATGTTGTCATGAAAGAACAACATATTGTTAAATGTCCTGTGTAGTGACATGAGGGAAAGCTGTCTGCCTGGAAACATATGACATCGTCTACCTTGTCACACCAACCTCAAATTTATGTATAGAGAAGGAATTCCCATTCTAGAAGAAAATAATATGCTATCTGGACATATGTTTTAGAAAAAAAATGAAACTGTCACATTCAGCTCACTGCATCTCTTCACAGTTAATAATATGCATCACTAAAATTGCACACCAACCAACATGTAGGAGCAGCGATTTCCAGACATTTTAGAAGCCTTTCCAATGTCATGTATTTAGATTAAGCCTTTCAAGCCCTCCAACAAAGCCTGTTTAAGATGCTTGTCGGATGCTGCCACCCATTGTGACATCATGTTAAACTGACTGCCAGATCTGCATTAGCCAGCCAAACAAGGAGCATCTGATAAGGTCAAATTGTTGAAAATTTCTGCAAATTTTTTGCTAGTGCTTCACATAGTTTCTTCCATTGGGTAACAACTAAACACCCACAGGCATGAGCATTCGGTTTTCCAAAATGCCTGTGTAGGTTTTTGTTCCTGTGATACCTGATGGCTATGCACTGGATACCCACTGGCTATCGTAGGAAGAAAATTTTATGAAAAAAATCTGAGCAGTCTTTACAGCATATGCTCGGTAAAGCCCATGGCCTCAGGCCTTACCCTACACATAAACAGACTTCCAATGGATGGTTATTTAGTTGGCTGGTATCAGAGTTTCACAATGATCAAACAATTGTAGGCCAAGGAGAAAAACTTACGGGTCAAATACATGTCCCCCTGCCTCTTGAAGTATCAAAGCACCCACAGCAACATCCCTGCTCCATATAATATTTGGTAATCACTAAGGATCATAGGCACATGATAATGTTCTTAAGGTCATAACAGTGATATTCCCCTAATAATCCTCAAATGATTCATGATTTGCAGAGTTTCTAGACAGGCATGCAGCAGTATGAAGAACTTGTGAACTCACCAGGGACCTCCAAAGCCGAGCTCATAAAAGAGATCAAGCCTCCTACAAGCCACTCCACACAGGTTCATTGCACAAGAGCCACATAAATGAAGAGAGTGCACCTGCAAATGTCATACATGAGTCACATTCTTCCATCCTTGCAAACAAAAGTGCTCTGAGCTTTGAAAACTAAACTAGGGATTTACTCATTAACTGGAAGCTCATATGCTGTAAGAGTGTCAATCAGGCCTCCACACACTTCCAAAAAAAAACCTGAGATACACAAAAAGCTTATTTCCCATAGCACAAATTCAATAAAATTCCACGGTTGCACTTGACAGCTCCAAGATATCTTAGCACTGTTGTGCTCTGCAGCTTGATGCAAATGGAGTATATCATCATCATCACACCTCAAAAAGAAGGTTGTTGATTTTGTTAGTGGTCACATCTATGGTTTCTTTATCTCGCCTTTTCCCAACCTGCAGATCAGCAAAACCTGGTTCACCAAACTTGCAATACATGTAGATATCAGAATGATGCAGCTGAACAACTGGAGAATTAATAGTTCAAACAACTGGAGGCATGGAGTAACATCTCATACAAAACATCTATACGTCCAATTTGTCTCCCACAATCTGACACCATTCCAGCCAGAGTGAACCAGGACCCACCAGTGCACAATGAAGGATGATCAACAGATTTGAATATTCAATGATCTCTCTCAGATGAAATCAACAGAATTGAATACCGATAAAGGAGGCAGTTGGCACCTCTGTGGCAAGGAGAGCATTGCCAATATTCTGCTGCTCTGAAGCTTCGCACCCTCAACAAAAGGATACAAGTTTACTGAGCAAAATGGCTGGGGATAAACATAGCTTGCAAAACCATGACACCCTCATAAAGCCTACTCACCTTCAAGACTTTAAAATTTCCTGGTGTTGTTGCCACAACAAGAGTCACCAACACCTAGGCATTAGGGGGGGTTCACATGATCATCACTGACCATAGATGTGTTGCCCATTCAAAAAGGCTCCCTTTCCTCTCACAGCAGTGAATAGCGTACATGCATCCCAAAAGACAAAACCACCCATGAACCAAAGCAAACACCATTTTTCAAACCAAAAATTGTGACTACAACAGGTATACATGCGCAAGTGATGTTTCAAGACAAACACCTGAAGACACTGCCCAATAAAAATCATTTGACAGACAGAAATCTTCTCTAAATCCTAAACCCCCACCATAGACTGCACAATAGATCTGAAGTCTGATACCTCATCAAGAATGGGGTTGAAGCCTACTCCAACAGTTGGGACTTTCTCAATCACCAATCCAATTGACACACAAACAAATGAGTATCTATTGCACATGCACAAAAAGGATCAGTCATAAAGCTCCATTCCACAAAATCCACTGGACTAGTAGAACCAGCAACAAGCTAGTGATGATGAGATCATGAGAGTAATCTGAAGTAAGGATCAGCTGGAGAAGAGGAGGAAGGTACCTATGAACAAAATTTGTAGTTCGACCCAAAGGATACACAATCCATGTTGGTGCATATGTCAATTCTGGGGTACCATTTGTTGCAAAGGTCTCTTCCCCAATGAACTGCACAAAACATGACAATAGTGAAGCACAATTAGAGCATCCCCAGTGGTGCTCAGTATGTGACCCTAACACTAAAATTTGATGAAGAAAAGTCAAAACATGCCGGTTTGGCTCAGCAAAATTGTTTTGTCCCAAAATTTAAGTACAGTTTGCTGAGGCTAGTAAAAGGCACAGCAAAGCTGTGCACCTGATAGAGAAGAGTGTAATACATATGATCTGACTGCTGCTCATTGTTTCTGATTGACCAATCATAATGATTGGTCCATGTGGTTTGCTATTAGTAGTCTCCCACATAGTTGCAGTCCCAATTTTAGTTTTATGGGTGATGTTGGAAAAAAAGTAAATAACTAAACTTGGATGTGAGAAATACTTCTGCAGGGTTACAAACTGAGCACTGGTACACAAGACAACAATCAAAGAGTCGTGCTGAAAGCAAAGAAACTCTTTCACAAAGCAAGTAAAGCATTGTAACTCAAGCTAATAGGTCCACTTTCTTCACATACTACAAGTTTCCTTGTGCTCAGTCAAGGTATTTCGTTTCAAACCTATTGTTGCTAATTTGAGGTAAACATGTTCTGAAAATTGTAGTGATGAAAATATCTCTTGCTCTAACTTGTAGACAATTTGCCAGTTTCAATAGGTGTTCATAGTAAACCTCAACACATTCAGCTGCTTGTTATTGATTGTTTCACCAATGATGCTATGAGGCGAACACGTGAGTGTGAACTTGTGAACATGAGCCCGTGAGCAAGAACAAATATATTTGGAATATTTTGATGACAGGAACAAAATAGTTCTAGAATATCCCTATGCCACATGGGAATAACGTGGAAATTATTTTTTCATATGTACATGGATGAAAGTCACAAAATGGTTGAAAAATTTGGATGAAAATTGAACATGAATGAACTTTTTGAATGATAATTGCAAATAGATGAATTTTTTGGATGAAAGATTTGACATAGATGAAACGTATGAATGAAATTAACTTCAAAATAGTTATGCTAGATGAAAACCACATGTACATAGATGAAAGTCATAAAATGGATGAATGGAGCATAAATGAACTTTTGGATGATAATTGGAAATAGACAAATTGTTTGGATGAAACTTCTAACTAATTGAATGTATGGATGAAAATAATTCCAAAATAGTTAAGAAAAAAAAGGAATAAACTAGGCATGAAAATCCTGTTGAGCTATTCTCGGCACTGGGAGTAGCTTGATGGGTTTTATACTGAAGCAACAAATTAAAAAGAATAAGAGGAAAAAGAAGAGGAGGAGGAGGAAGAATGGGGAAGTTAAACTTACCAAACTACTTTCGATGTTGAAAGTAGCTCAACGGGTTTTTTTCTGCATTGGGAGTTAAAAAATAAGAAGAGGAAGAAGAAGATCAAGATGAAGAATAAGAGGAGGATGAAACAGGTGAGACAAAAGAACCCATTGAACTACTTTTGATGTTGAGAGTAGTTCGACGGTTTTTTTTCTAGATGTAGCTCAATAAGAAAAAGAAGATTTTTAAGAAAAAAATGAGGAGGAAGAAGAAGAAAATGGGACAAGAAAAACCCGTTAATTTACTCTCGGTGTCGAGACACTACTAGAATTCCAAGTTTTTCAAACTGGATTTTTAAATCAAAAAGTACCCCAAAGTGACAAGGGGGTCAAAAAACCATTTTGGATTTATAGAACAAGTTGATTTTAACAAGTCTAGTACAACTAGGATGGTCTTTTTTTATTAACCTTAGGGTGGTGCTTTTGACCAACCCCAAGGTGGTGCTTTTGATTAAAATCTTAAACTAGTGGTAAAATGTGACATGTTATGAATTCATTTCAACGCTCAATGTGTCATCATTTGATTGGTCAAATCATAAGTTGATGGGTTCATAAATAAATAAAAAATGTAGGTAAGTAGGTGATGACCTAGGTTAGTCTACCCTAGCTTAACCTAACCTAACCTATTTAATCTACCTATAGGAATTGAACTTCTCACCTTCACCATAATAAACCAAGTCTTTATCAATGGACTACATCATCAAAAGATGTCAAATTTGTCAAATTTTTTATTTCATATGTTACAAAATAACAAGAAAATAGTTGATTAAATCTAATGACTAAATTCACTGGCTAAACTTAATGACTAAACTTATTTAATGATCAAATTCAATGACTAAATTTAATGGTTAACCTATCTAATGATTAAATTCAATGGTTAACCTAATGGCTACATTTATTTAATGACTAAATCCAATGGCTAAACTTAATAATTAAACCTATTGAACAACTAAATAAAATGTCTAAATTTATTTAATGATTAAATTCAATGGTTAAACTTAATGGCTAAACTTATTTAACAATTAAATTCAATGGCTAAATTTAATGGGGAAACCTATTTAATGATTAAATCCAATGACTAAACTCAACAACTAAACATATTTAATGACTAAATCCAACACCTAAACCTATTTAATGATTAAATCCAATGGTTAAACTTAATGGTTAAACATATTTAAGGATTAAATCCAATGGTTAAACTTAATGGTTAAACATATTTAAGGATTAAATCCAATGGTTAAACTTAATGGTTAAACATA
>Ga0116227_10003343_pt1 | contig 35728 bp, 18 predicted proteins | sample S1TSphgellanicum_FD_89693 | JGI IMG/M metagenome (GOLD analysis project Ga0116227, IMG submission 89693) | Host-associated microbial communities from peat moss isolated from Minnesota, USA - S1T2_Fb - Sphagnum magellanicum MG | ecosystem: Host-associated > Plants > Peat moss > Unclassified...
AAAAGAAAATATATTTTTTTTTTTTTTTTATTTTAAAAAAAAAAAAAAAAGATCCCCCCCCCTTTTTTTTTATATTTTTATTTTTAATATTAAATCTTTGGGGGGGGGGGGGGGGAGCCTATCTCGACTTGGATGAATATGGTTAGATTAAGTACATGTGAAATCATCCATCAACCCAAATCAGATCTATTATTGAGCCCACTTTGAAAGTTAAAACTAATTTAAAAATTTATATATTGTGATGCTATTTATTCTCATGACTAGTGAGTTTTTTCAAAGTCCTTATATCCATAATAATAATACTCCAAAACCACGTACATATATTAGTATATATTATTAGCTCAAATTTTGAGATGTTGGGGTTTGAGAGTTTTAAATTTTGTAAAATTTTTTGGCAAGAAATTACAATTAAATGAAATAATGAGATCTCAAGCATCCCAAATTTACATGTGTGGGCGACTTACTTACCTGATATGCCTTACTCCTAATGGATGGATTGATATTCGGATTTGGATAGCAAGTGGGTTTTCATTCATGTAAAAGATTAGGTGTTGATGTGTATAAGGGTTCTAGTTTCGCTAACCCAATTATTATGACTGTGGTTAAAACCTTAATGCAACATTATTAGGTTAATAATGGAAAGCCAAGCATCTATCTAAATGGGAAGAGAGTATGGTACATTATTACTATGGTCAGCTTTCTCAAGACTACTATTACTACTACTCCTTACTTCATTCACACTCTTACAATAAGGCTTTTACTGGCCTTGCCTTGGTAAGGCAAGGATATTGTGATTAGATTCATGATAGAGTATATAGTAGCTTAATGGATTATTATTATTATTATTACCTAATGGATTTTATTAAAAGTAATAATAATAATAGGTCTATTTTTATATGAGGATTTTTTTGAAAGATGAATATTTTGGCTTGTGTTGAAACTTGAGATATTATTTATAAAGTTATAATATCTAGAAAGATTTTGGTTTCTTTCTTTGAGAGGATTTTTTGAAGATTCATATTTTTTTTTCATGGTGAAATATTTGAGTTTCCATATTTAATTCTTCTTTTGCCTTAAGATACTTTTGTTTAAAATGTAAATGGCAAGGTCACACTGTGGTACACCCCGTGTTTTTAATAACACACAATAATTGAGATTTGTTTGTTGGAGACAAAGGCATCTTCTCCAGGGGAGGATTTTTTTTAATTTTTTTTGTTTGTTTGTTTGTTTGTCCCTATGCATGCTTTCGGGATTAGTTTGGCTCGACTGAAAATTCAGGTAAGTGATGACACGCATGCCTTCTGGATTAGTTGGGCTCGACCGAAAATTCCGGTAAAGTGACGATCGTGACGACCAACTGACCGACCGTATGAGAATTTCAAAATTAATCAGACACCTGCTTCTTCTCAATTTGAAAAAAAAAACTCTGCAACTTATGAGGCTCACCAAACATGAGTTGACAGAACACCAGAAATCGTAACTAAATTATTTTTCATGGCTCCGACAATCGCTTGCTTTCTTTCTTTCTCTCACGTGCTTTACTTAAAACACACTATCTCAGCTCTTCATTCTAAGACCTTTGTTTTGTTTTTTTTGCTTTGAAAAACTTATTTGTATTTGGTTGTTCAGCTACCGAAACTCACCTGCAAGGAAACCTCGGTGACACCTGCAAGAAGAAATGTATGTAAAAAACAGTACGCCATGAAACTGAGCATGGCAGTAGTAGTACTTAAACCACACAACAAAATGAAGAGTATGAGCCCAAAGAGACAGAATCACCATAAGGTGTACAAGTAGTACCACTATATGATGCAGAGTGGAGCCTCTGCTCTAACACGGTGTTGCACCAAAAAAATAAAACAAGCACCTGGAGACATCACTTCCATTTTATTACAAATGACAAACAATAACATATATATATATATACAAGGGTTAAACAAAAAAATACAGGATGCAACTTTTTTTTTAAATTTTTTATTATAATTTATTTAAATTTAAATAAACTGTAAATAATTAATTTTGAAAATATTTTGAACATATCTTTTAAATATGTCATTATTTCATAACATATTAAAAAATGTTTTTTTTTATCTTGCATGTTTTCCTTAAATGTAGAAAGAGTGACCTCCCCAGGCGCGCGCGCGCGCACACACACACACACACACACTCTGGGGTTGCACTACAACAACTTACACAAGATAAAAGAGGATAAAAGAATATTGGGCAGCTCTAGTTTGCATGTGAATGCAATAAACAAGGATCTGGTGTTGTGTCTTGTGTCCCGATTTTGGTTTTTTGAGCTTAGATCGCTTTAAAGCTGTTTTTAAATGGTTGCACTAGTTTTTTGTATTTGTGTTTTGAGCATTGTGTATTTTGCTTTATTTTAATATAACACGTAGCAAGGGGAGGGTTAGCTCTTTTGGGAACCCTTGAGTCTGTTTTGGGGGACTTTTTCTTACAAAAGTGTTATTGAGCTGAAGCCTTCATGGCTTAGAGCTTCAATAAAAGCTTGGAGTCATGCATTGAATGGGGGCTTCAAACATCATCACTGTTGCATTCATATTACATCATGTGGAATAAAGATTAAAAGTGAAAAAAATGACATCTACAAATGTGTTGAAACTATTGATGAACTCCATGAAAATTTGTATTTGATTGAAGTGATGATATCATATATGGTTTTTCTTCACAACTCTCTTCCTATTCTTTTATGTATCTCATGTAAAAAGGTGCTCAAAGAGGCTTCTAACATAGTTCACAACAATATAAAATGGGGGGGCGAAGGGGTTTGTCCTTTGGAAGGGAGATGGCCATCGTAACCCCCATCACACTTTTAATATAATGCTTGATTCAATCATGTTAATGTCGCAATACATTTGTTTGATATTCATTGCCATCATGTGTGTTTTGAAGCTACAAATTAACATAGTTTCACATAGCTTGAAACATTAATTTATTTTTTTCCCTTTTGTGCCACCCAATTTGTAGTCATAGAAAATTAAACCAATGAGTAAATTGGTTACTACCTAGTGGATGGACATCAAACACATTATTGTTGTGAATTTGTAATGGAGAAATTGGAATTTGGTGGTTATTGATCATGTATACCTTTTAATAAACAAACTTGACTAAACAAATTTGTCCATATAAACAAATTAAGGATGGGTGATTCAACTATCTTGTCCATAAGCAAATACATGGACTATTTTTCAATATTATGTAAAGAAGATTGTGTCTTTGTGAAAGGATTTGCATTGGCATATATCCATTGCAATATGAGCTTCAATGGGCTCACTTGTTGATGGCATTGATCCGAATTGAGAAGCACCATATATTGTGGGATTTTTCTTAACATTCAAGCAATGTAATAATTTGCTGAAAAATGAAAGAAACCATTCAAGGTAATTTGAGTGGATTTTGAAGGCTAACTTGTGTGCCAAAACCATAGATATGTTGCTAACTTGCACTTTGTCCCACCAGAAAAAAAGGTTAAAAAAATTTGCACAAGTTCTACTCATTGGATCACAAAATAGTTTTTTCCTTCCCAACTTTCCTTTCCTGCTAAATAATGTGAGGCCGTGACGTATTTTGTGCTGAATAGCTATATTACGAGCCAACAATGAAAGCCAACGATAAGTTGAAAATCATGTTGCTAGCCAGCCCATATGCAGAGTAGCCAGGAAATTCATTGCTGAAAGCCAAATCAAGCACAAATCATCACCAACCACCCGGCTGAAGAAGATTTACATTAGGACACAATAGTGGGATCTTTTTACAAAGAAGGGTGTCATTGGCTAATGTCTTATTGGCATCAAATTCTGCTCAAGCTTTCACAATAAGTTTGTGTACTTGGACTGATTAAAGCATTGCTTGGAAGAAGGTTCTAGTTACTCAGTGGGTGGTGCGGACCTGTTTCATGTAGGGTAGCTGTCAAGGACTGGGGAACTCCGGTAATGACCACCCTCAAGGTGGGAAACCCAGCGTGGTTATTTCAGGGATTCCCACTCCAAGGGAGTTAGCCTAGATCAGCCGATGATCGAACACTTTGGCACTCAAAGGGAGGCCAGATCCCAGGGGAGGGCTCCATTGCTTTTGGTGTCAAAACAAAACTTGAATCCCTCCTCTTGGCATATCACACTAACAATCCTCAAAAATGGATTAGAAATGAGAAAGTTAAAGTACCTTGAAGTAAAAAGGGTCAAGAATTCAAAAAAGCAAACCATTGAACATTACAAAGACCAGTTCCCAAACATCCAAAAAATTCTTTGTATGTTATTCTATTGCGATTAGAGTTCAAAAATGATTTATTATAACTTCAGATGGCGCTCCTGTAGCACTTTAAATTGTTTAAAATGAATAAGAAATAAGAAAGTTATGAGGTTTGAAAATGCCTCTTGAAGCTTCAATGACTTATGAAACACTTGATGAAGAACTCCCTCTCACTTATTCGGATGGAAATTTTTGGTTCTGGTTCTTTGGAAAAAAAAAAAACATCTACCCAGTGATTTTCCTTCCGAATTTTTTTGTCACTTTTTTCCAACCAAAAAATGGGAAGATTTTTGGAGAACTGTAGGTAGCCAAAAACATATTTAATTTTCTTTAAATTTTTTTTCCTTTCGTATTTTATTAATGGCCAAATTTGTAATGCAACACCTAATAAGTATCATAGTAGTACCTCGGTGGCTTTGGCACAAATTATATTATTTTTGGAAATGCTGAAATTTTCAGAAATTATTTTTTCTCAAAAGAAAAAAAAATTGTGAAGGAAAATGAGGCATTTTTTGCAATATTTTGATATATGTTACTTTCAAAATGGAATCTTCAAAATTAATTAATTATTCAACAAACATGTGCCTGTACGATGGTGTTCCATGAGACTTTGAAGTTTTTCCTAACAAGATGGGCTTACTCAGGCATTAATTTAATGAATTGCATTACGGGCCTGGTGGAATGGCCACCAGGCTTATGGAAGCATAATTTCAGAGGCCTTTGCTTTATTAAGTGAAAATGTTTTCTTTTTTTAAAATTATAATAATGTGAACTATAAATAAATAAAGCCCTCAAATATTTCACCCTGTATATGCCCCACTAAATACGTCAAAGGGCAAGCATTTCTATTTTATTTTTATTTATTTTTTGGACCACACCAAGTGTCAATATCCTCTTTATATCACTTAACAATTTTGGCTTATCGATTTACTCACTTACTTCTTTTTTTAATAACCGTCGATTGTGCATAATGGTCAAATCTCTCATACCCATTTTGAGAACCGTTGGTTGTACTGCCTATGTAGGGCAGCCTTTTTTCTTTTTGCACAATTTTCTCATAAGTGCAAAAAATATAATGGAAAAAGGGAATTTTCCATCACAATTTCCCCTTTTTTTAGGGAAATTTTTGTCAGATTTCCAAAAAACAAATTTTGAAATTTTTTGCCATATTTACCCTCTACCTCTAGCTTGGTAGCAGTTTTTTGTGTGTATTTTTAAAATGTAGACATAGGTTCTAGGAACTTGTAGCCATTTAATGCGAGAGATCCCTCTTGGGATGTTCCACACTCTTTTTTTTTAATTAAAAATTAAAACCTGATATAGGGGCAGGTTATAGGATTTACTTTTTTAATTGTTTCCTTTTTTGTCTTTTTTTTATATCATAAACATGTCCAGGGTTTTGGGATTGATAACCCACCGAGATGAAATTCTAATCATCCGGGTAGGTTATTTAAAAAAATTGAATACTCAACTAACCCATAAGGGTCTTTGCCATTTCATGGAATGATACGTACAAGGCAAGGCAGGTTATATCTTCTGGTTTCCAAAGAATCAATTATCCACTCGGAGGTTATTGATACCCAGGCTGATAACTGGCCTTACCATGCAAATTAAACCCATATGTATAACTTTCATGGAAAATAAAGTAATCCATAGTGTCATTTGTAAAATTTCATTCCCAGTTAAGCATTTGATGCCCTATTATGCCAAAACTGGTCGTTCTCGCCCCCTAATCGCCTGACTTGACAGATAACTTTAATATATTATGCAATTTGTAAAGTGTGAATCATTCACGTTTGACAATTGTTGTTTAGGGTTTAGGGAACACATGAGTTGGCATTGGTGTCATATTTAGGGCTTATTAACTTATCTACCACCTATAAATATAGATATTAAGAGCACATTAATATTGGGTTTCAAAAACATAACTACCAACATAAAGTAGTGCAAATGTTTGTTGACTTATTATAATGTTTAAGTTAAAACATAAAATTTCTTGCCCTACCCAATGCAACTGCCATAACATGTAAAGTTTCTTTCTTTTTTTTTCTTTTCTTTTTTTTTTTTTTGGGTCCATTCAAGAATTTAGGTGAAGAGTTTGGGTTATCAAAAACAATTTCTAAACATTTTTAATTCCTTGACACTAAGGCCCACTTTAGACCAGGGTCCAGGGTCCAATTTCGTAGGAATCAATTTAGACTGATTTGAAGCAAATTGAATCCTTGAGTTGGGCTATACCTTGGTCCCTAGCCTGATTCTTAGTTCTGCAAATCAGGAGCTCTCCTTTTAGCACTGTTTTTTTGGTCCGAACCAATTGATTTTCCCTTCAAAACAGGTGCCATGTAGGTTGAGCCTCAATTTGTCACTTTTTGGTCTTGGGCCCTCGTCTAAAGCCCTTAGGACCAATTTAATGCTTGAATTCATTGGTCCGTGGAGCTTGGACCCTTGTCTAAAGTCGCCCTAAGAATGTGAGATCAAATTGGAGAAAGGACAAGTTGCGTGTATATAGATGGGATGAATGTGTGATGATGTGTTGCCAAACAAAATTTAAGGATTCAACTTCCTTTCCAATTGGCCAAAATTGTGCCCAAAAATTTTACAATTTTTTTAATAAAAAATTACCTTCAATCTCAATGCAAGGATTAAATCTATTGGATGATATGTGGATGAAAAAAGTTCCAAAAGTTCAAAAATGGATGAAAATAGAGTTGGTTGGGAAAACAAATTTTGGTTGATATGTAAGTTGAGGAAGTTGAGAGTTGAAGAAAAGGATAATGGATGATGATACATGGGTTTGGGAAGATGGAACATTTAGGAACGATTAATTTGGGAAAGACAATGGACAAAATGAGATGGAATATAGGAAAATTAAATATTGGATGACATGCAGGCCAAACAAAATAGAAATTCTAAAACATAGGAGTCTAACCAAGACAACGGATGAAATGAGAACATAGAAAATAAAAGGATTTGAAAACTTGGAAAGACGGTCAATGAAATGAAGGAAACGAAGCCATGACCCAAGAGAATTGAAATCCTTGACAAATAAAGGGTAAAATGAAGGCTCATAAGTGTAAATCCAGGAAATAGAATTCCAGGAAAATCGATGAAATGAACCTTGAGAAAATTGAGAACAAAGAAAGACAATAGATAATGTAAACAATAAGTGATATTATATATGTGAAAATACTTGTCATCTGCACTAGTGAAAAATATATCAAATAAAGTTTTACTTAAAATGAAAAATTGAATGCTTCCCTCAAGTACTATAGTAGCCTAGTTTTAGTTGTTGAATATATTTATTTATTTTATTTTTCAAAATTTCATCACCATCAATAAAAAAATTCTAATGAGAATGATTCCTTAGAGTTGGTTTAGGTAAGACAACTTAAGGTTTTATAAGAAATGATCTTCACTTAGAGAGCTTCAAATTGGAATTTGTTTAGCCCAAATAAAAAGGTGTATTTTTTTAATTTATCTTTTTTTTAATTTCAACAATTCACAAATAAAAAATTAATATATTTTCCAGCAATTTGAATCTTTTTTTCCAATGAAATTGAATCTTAATCCAATAATTGAATTCAATTTTAAAATATGAATTCAATTCATTTAAATATAAATTTCAATTCAATTCAAGTTAAAATGCAATGTTGATCATCATTAGTAGTGCATAATAATGCAGAATCCAATTTAATTTTAGTGACAATGATTCATCTAAAATTGGTTTCAATAGGATAACTTAACATTCCACAAGTTGTAAGTTCTAATTTAAACAATTTCAAACTAGAATTTGTTTAGCCCAACATTACAACAAAATGCATCCCAATTCACTATGTGAGTTCATTGGATGTTGAATGAATTCACCAAATTTTGATGCACTAGGGCCAATGAATTGGCTGGTCATTAAAGGGAAACCAAAAAGTTGCATCCACATTTTGTAATATTGGGCCAATTCCCAAATAAAGAAGCATGGAAAAACGTCTTTTCAAATTTGTTTTTATAAAGTTTTTTTTTTTCAACACCATATTGATAAACATATTTTCAATCCCTTCTCCACCAATTTGCATGCCATTTTTCTTCAAATAAATTTGGATTCAACTCAATTGAATCTTAATCCAAATGTTGAATTGAATTTAAGAATTTGAATTAAATTCACTTCAATTCAAGTTGCTTGCAATACCATTCAATATTTTCATTCAAATCAAATTTTAATTTTCACAAAATCAATTCATTTTTTTCATCAATTGATTGCCATTGATACTGCACAACAACATGAAACCCCAAGTAAAATATTTGATAAAATAAAAGCAAATTTTGTTCCATATTCACAAGAATTTTCAAAGATCAACAAATTGTTAAAATGAACAAAGTGAGGCCTTACAATAGTTGGTTCATTCCTTCCCTTTGGCCTCCTATTCTCCCGCTTTTAGAACTTCTAACGATAATCTAACATTTATTTCAAAAATATTTGGCAACATACCTTGAAATTTTCTCTAAAATTGCTGAATTATTTTACTCGTAATTATTTACCATCAAACATGTCTAGTTACTACTATAGTTGAACAAGCAAAGGTCACCACAAACACACATGGCCAAACTTGTGCATTATTTGTATTGGAGATAAAATTACATTTAATTTGTTGCACTTATTTAATGGTTACTTAGGAAAATAATTGTTCTTGAAGCCTAAGCTTATTTACAATTAGGTTCATTCCAAGGATTGACTCCTTCCAACATTGTAATGAATCCCAACTTTGGTTAACCATAGCAAACAATATCATGCATGTTATATGGTCTTGTTAAGTTCGTTAAGTGAAAATGTGTATTAAAAAGCATTATAATTTCAACTGTCATAAATCTAAATTTAAAAATAACATCCTTAAGTGTCTTCAAACATAATTCAAGAACCTAATTCAGTGTCGACTTTTTTTTAATATAAAATCAAAAGGAGTGTCAACAGTTCTTCAAATCCTTTCATAATATTTAAACATCAAAATTTTAAATATATATTCTATGTGATGACATAAAATTCAATTAACATAAAACATTAATTCCCATACCTTGATGCTAGAAACTTGGAGATTTTAAGTTTTAATAATGCAAAAAAAATGACAAAGAGTTTTTTTTTAACTCTAATCAATTTCCTAAGGTTTGCTAGGAAATCAAGCACAATGTGTATACAAAAAATTAATCATTTTTTGAATTTTTGAATAATATTTTGACACTTAAAAAGTGAAAGTACTAGATTAGAAATGTCACGGAGTCTTGTGTTTTGGCATATTTATAAAAAGGGTTTTTAACATGTCAAAACTTTCAAATAATCTTAACCACCGATTAAGCTTATATAAGCTTTGCAAAAGTATCAATTAGGGTGAGGGTAAACTTATGAATGGATAAATGTAGGATATAAGGGCATGAATTCACAATAGTTACAAATACTTCTACAAGTACAATACATTATCAAGTGGTGGAAAAAAAATTAGTTGTACAATTAATATTCGAAACATGAATACATGGCATTGCAAATTTTACAAAAAGGAAGCATAAAAAAAAAGATTAAATAATAAGTTGTCTTTCAAAATACACTTAAGAAATCTTTCCAAGTGATTTGCAAATAGATGATGATCATTAGAAACATAAAAAAAATTGTCATTCTTATTTCACATATATTTTAATACAGAGGATTTTATATTAATTTAACTATGACATTATTGTAATCAAAAGATTAAAATTACCCAAAATCTTATACCTATTTTAAATTTACATTAAGTATTAAAGCTTTCAACCATCTAAATTGTGACTAAATTTCACCAACTATGATGTACTAAATCTCTATAACTAGGGGAAAAAAACTCTCGGTTAATCCAAGGTTTTATATATTGTCAATTCAAAAATTCTATACTTCTACATTTTTTTTAAATAACAAAATAATATGATTCCATTTGTATTAGCTCTTACTTTTCAATATTTATACTTATAATTTATATATTGTAAAAAATAAATAAATATTATTCTTAAACACTTATGATGGCAGAGAATGTATTGTAATGTTCAAAATCATTTTACATGAAAAATAGTTCTATAAAGGTGAAGACATTACCATTTTTAATGTACAAGCTCTGGACCATTCACATGGCAACTGAACTTTTTTAACAAGTGTGAATTTTAATGACTGTCATGCACAGTGCGCTTAACAATTTTGAGAGACTCCAGCTCCTCCTCTCCTTGTGCAACTCCTTTCTCCAAATAGCACACCTGAAGGACCTCTGCTGCTTCTTTCATCAGCCTCTCAGCACTGAGCTTCATCAAGCTTTGCCAGCCACTGTTTTGGCGAAGGCAGCTCAAGATTTGCTGGGTTTTATGAGATGGATCCAAAACCAGGAAGAAAACTTGATCCTCCTCGTGATCTGCATTTGTGTCTGATTTTGGTCCAGATTTTGGGCATCGTTCTATTCCTACAATTGTCAGTGAATGCCCTCGGTGTTGCTGAAAGTAGAGTGGTGATCTTTTGCTGAAAGAAGTTGGTGGTGTAGAGCTCTTGCTGCTGTTGTTGGTGCCTTTGTCCATGAAATAATCACACACCCAATTGATGAAGTCTTGGTGGTTAATGGTTGACTCCTTCTGCTGCTCATGATTCCCCTCCTGTTCATTTGAACTTTTGTCTGTGCATTGATCCCTATTGTTGTTTCCTGTTGCGTAGTGATATATGCGATCTATGTCGGTGTTGTCATCAGACACTTCTCCTTGCTCATCATTTTCGTTTTGGCTTCTTTGAAGTTGCATACAAATTGGGCATGCAGCATCCAAGTCTCCTGGATGGTTTCTTCTTTGACACAAGAGTGGATTCTCACCACAGCCAGGATGATTCTCACACTGATCACCTAGTCCTCCATCAACCCCTGCTGCAGACTTTTCAGTCATAGAATGCTGATGATCAAGATGATGCTGATCTTTATATTGGGTTGTTACTTCTGCATTGGTTCCATTTTTTCCTCCTCGCCCTTCTCTTCGCTCATGCTTTCTTCCCCCTGCTGCTTGAAATTCAAGGATTTGTGAGCGCAACCCAAAGGATCTGAGCAAAGTGGCACACTCTGCCATGCCAATCAACTTGTGTGTGCCATGGACTTTCCTTTCAAAGTACTCAGCCCCGGCGATGTTGAACCCCTTGGCCCAAGCAATCTCTAGCCACTTTTGTATGGACTGGATATCAGGCACAAACCCTACACCACCGAACAACACATCTCTTGCCTCTTTGTCTTCTGCTAACAAGTTGGAGCTCAACATTTGTAGGTTGCACCATCCACAATCCCACCCAAGATCATCTTCTTCATCATCTCTGCTCTGGAAGTGCTCTACATATCCTGACAATGCTATACTTGAAGGTGCTCCTTGCTGCTCTGATTCCAAGCATTGCTGCAGAAGACACATCAACCCTCCTTCTTGAATGTGCACACTGTGTTGCTCACACATTTGTGACATCATGAGCTCCTCCTTCATAATTTCCTCTAGGGTTTTGTTCTGAAGGTCATTGTCTTTTAAACCGCCCAGCAGCAGTAGCTGATGATGTTCCCCCTCAATTGATGATCCTCCCCCCTGTGCTCCTCTTTTTGCATGAGCTTTTGCAGGATTCTGGATTCTGATTTCATCAGACTGCATTGAGTGCGTCAAACAGTGACTGTTCCAGTCCTTGAAAGGAACATCCTGCTTACACCCAAGCGTGCATTTCACTATTGAGTGGTATTTCACTTTGTTGATATCCTCCTCATGATCTGTATCTTCTGTCTCATGGCTTTTGTATGGGATTTGATGGCTTGTGGACACCACCACTTGTGAATCGATCTCCAACTCCTTAGCCAATTCTTCTTCACATGTCTCAGAACAAGCAACCTTGCTACAGACATTTAGATACAAAAAAATTGCACCAATCTTCCCTCCCCCTTTATTCATTTCATCACACTTGCTCCTTGCTGCTGCAGGGCTTGATACATTTGTGCATAAAACTTTGGCATTTAAGAAGCTTTGGCATACAGAAAAGTTCAAGAGTTCTTTCTTGGAGAAGTTCTGGAAGAATGTTCCAACTTCTCTCTATGCCAAAGCTCGAGACTGGAACTGCCTGAAGCAGAAAGTGATGGCCACAAAGAGGAACAATTGGATAATAAAATTGGAAATTTTTGTGTGGGATCAATACCTTGACTCTTTGAGAAAAGCTCCAATCTGGCTGCAAACTCTCCAGGATCGACAAGGACTTCTTGCTTCTGTTCTGAAGAAGACAAAAAACAAAAAAGAGGGGGAGTTGCTTCCACTCTGTGAAAGATTTTGAGTTATGTATCAAAACTCCCAAGCAACACACAAAGTTTGACAAGAAAACAAGAGTGATGAGATCAAATTCTGCTTTGAGCACTGCTCTAGCTAGCACTGCAACAACCAAGCATCAAGAGGTGAGGTTTGTTTTTCATATGATGATAGGCAGGGCAATTTGTGGGGCTTACGCATGATGACACTGCCAAGATCTGAATGCACTTCTGCTGGAACAGTCTCTCTGCCAGCAGGATGAACTGCAAGATACTGTATAACATCTCGACATGTTCTTAATAAGAATTGAAGTTGGCATATCATGCCTTCCATTGTTGCATCCGCTTGTGACTTCTGCCTCTGAAGAGGTGGCATGATGACAAGCAAAGACAATCCACTTGATGCTCTACAGATTGTAATCAATTTCAGTACCCAAACAATTCACAGAAAACTCTCTTCTTCAGGAATACAAATCCTCTGATTCCACCGTCAGACTCACACACAGACACAGACACAGACACAGACACAGAGAGGCAGACAGACAGAGGTACCACAAATTGTGATTCTCTGATGTTTGAAGAGCCACATCCTTTGAAACTGAAGGAGAGAGATCAGGAACCATGAGAAGAAAGCATCTGACAAGTAAGAGAATTCAGATGCTCATGGCTTCCAATTGAGAAACTGAGAGAGATTCTTTGATGATGCATTGCAGTTGAAAAGATCAAGAGGGCAAAATCCTTGAATTCAAGGAAAGAGACAGTACCTTTTGAGATCAAACCTTTCATGTTCTCCATTTTTCCATCCTGTAGAAAATGAAGCTGGTTGTTGGGAAGTTGGTTGACTGCATTATACCACATAACAGATCCTATGAAAGGAAAAAAGAACTGATACGACATCAGATTGTCGTTTCTTCAACTTCCAAGGCTTTGAAAATGGTGTTGTACTTGGGAAGGGTGATCAACCAGGAAACTTGGATCTGCAACAATCTACAGCTATCGGAGTTCTCTACAGCATTAGGAGCTTGGCAACTTGTAGACAATCCTATAACAGAACATCAACATGCCCATAAAATGACAGAATACAAATTGAAAGATAACAGCAATGCAAAACTAAAGTCATGAAGAATGACATCTAGCAGGTATACATGCATGCAAAATTTCCAGATCAAGATAAATAAAACCCATGGAAAGTACATTGTTGGACTTGGAAAGAAGTCCACCCCCCCCCCAACCAGAAAAATTTATTTGAAACTACCCCTGAACCAAAGCAGAAAAGTACAAAAGGTGACCATCTTCACATACTGATTACAGCTGATATATGTTACATGCCAATCAAAGAACCTTCCAAGACCTGCCAGGACTTTCGGCAAGTCCCTGAACCTTGCCAATGTAGGCGTTCAAGCAGTGCTTTGGCACAGCTTGCATCACTTTTACATCTTCTCACCCACTCCTTGTTCTTCAGAGCAAGACCAAGATAAGTCTCAGCTTCGATTTTCTCATCAAGCAGGACACACACCTTGGCACAGGCTCCATGGATCCTACCCAGCAGTTCCAAATATATTGATGTGTTCCCACAGGGCCCACATTGATCTCCACATAGTTCCACATAGGAGAAACTTTGATTTTCTCCTGCCTGTTCATGACCATAGGGGAATTCAAAAACCAAATGCTTCAAACCATCTTGAGACTTAGATCCAGAAGGCCTGCAATGGGAGCTGATCTTTGGAAGGTCACATTTTCCCTCAAGTAGAAAGGCTGCAGCCTGAAGGTCATGCTTTGCAGATTCCAAATAATCCGGTCGTTTCACAGCCCCCTGTGATCCTGACATGGACTGATTCTCCCACAGAGCACTCGAATGCAAGGTGATCTGCAGCACATATAAGATCTTCATCATAAGTACTGAGAATCTCTCCATACTTATGATTTAAGTCAAGTCTGCAGTACATATGAGGAGATTGTAATGGAGCACAAGGAGGATGTCATCTGAATGCAACTTCTATACTACTGCTGAAGTGTAGAATGGTGGTGCCCAGAGAAAGAAAAAATCATCTATACACAAAAACCTACATTTAAGAACATGACCCGGACATGTAAAGAGAGGGAGTGTAAGCAAGAGAAAAACCTTGAGGGCAGCAACAGAAAAAAGTGCCTCAGCATGCGCATAGGGTAGGTCACATGCACTGAAACCATCTACAGCTGCTTGCAAGCTTTTCAAATACTGCTCTCCCTCCTGCAGATTTGCAAGGAGCCTAGAATGGCAAAAAGAGCATAGCACATGAGACATCCCCTGAACTACAGAATATTGATGGACTCTTCAAAACAAGTTCTACCACATGAGCATGTGCAACAGCAACAACAATTTGCCAAACCAAGTCTCCTTCCTTTTGACGGCATGAATGATGGGTCATTACACAAGGACATATTTTGCAAGAACAAGTCATTCAAACCCACCCACCTGAGACAATGAGCCTCTTCAGCTTTAGATTGTAGCTCACAAGCTGCAACAAGGGCTCCCAGAAGCAGTTTCTTCCCTGCATCCACATTGTGACTGTCTAAAGCCACAGCCCCAGCTAGCTGACTAGCCTTCACTACAAGCTCTTTGAGCTCATCATTAGCAGCTCCGCAGTTCAACTCCTTGTCTGCAATCTGCTCCCTCTCTGCTTCACAGTCTGCACACACGCAAAGCCATGAAATTCATAAACTTCACAAACAACCCAAGATGCATACAACTCAAAACATTCCCCCTGCCCCTCTCTTTAGTTTATTTGGTTGAAGGCAGGTGAATCTACTATCTAAACAGTAAGCAAACATGTGTTTCTGTACATAATATATTATTGCAGAGAGTACTCCACAAAAGCATGCAAGGTACCTAACAATTCTTGTGTCAGTTCTGGCAGAAACAAACAAATCAACATGAATGAGTAGTCATAACCTTGTATGAGTGACAGTAAAAAAGTATCTGAATATCAACATCATAAGAAACTAGCTGCCATTCCTTCCACTGACTTTTCTTCAGCTTTTAATAGTTGGTGTAGATAAGTATGCAATTGTCTGCTCAAGACCTTTGGCAAACAATTGTATAAAAAGTTCCATGTATTCTTTCCTATCTTGAAATTGAGATTTCCTAAGTGTGACTAGGATGACACACGTACATATGAACTGGTTCTGAAACTAAAGAAAAATGAACAAAAAGAAAGAAAGATCGTCTTCATATACTGTATGACAAGAATTCTACATCCTGTGTGATGGAGGCAACTCTAATCAGTCACCAGCCTCAGTACTTGGGAAAGAGTATGTCCAATTGTTCTATGTGACTGCACAGTGAATTGCACATACATGCTTTAGCTAAAGATCACAGGATGAAGCAAAAATGCTTGGGTGAACTGTATAGCATGCAAAGTTTAACTACTTCCTTGAACTACTTTTCAAATAAGGTCATTGATGAGGGGAAGGACTTGAGGACTAGCAGGCCTCACTACATGCAGCAGCAGAATGACATTAATGCGAAGGCTGGTTCTTGACCTTTGAATAAAAGGAGCATAGAATGCCATAGTTGCAAGTCTAAAGTCTGAGCCAGAAGGGCTAGCAATGAACAATTGTAATCTCTCACACAACAAATGAATGGTTGCATATGAAGAACTTCCCAGAGAAATCTGCTAATATCACAACCATTGTACCACCTTTCTGTTACCTTACTATGAAGCATTGCTCTGCTTGAAACTCCTGTTATTCTGCCAAAACTGGGCACAGGGCTAATGGACAAAGGGTACAGCAAGTGCAGTCTGACATGAAAGCCCTAGATCTTTGCTAGCCAAATCCAATACCCACAAGAAGTCAGTCTTTTCAAGAGAACTCTCTCATCTCATCGCCTTTCCTCCCCTGTGGAACTTGGTCCAAAAACATTGAGCAGAAAACACACTGTCCATTGAACCCCACCCACCTTCAAATAGCAATGTAGCTGCTGAGAAAAGAGCATAAGCCCTGCTCCTCTCTCCCTGAATCACTTGGCACTTCCCAGCCCCCAGAAGGCATTTCCCAGCATCAAGCTTGAGCACACTGGACTGCCATAAACAAAGCAGCTGAAGGTGGCAATTCTCAGCCCAACAAGCATTCCCAGTTTGAGAACAGAGAGCTGCAACAGAAATCCATGCTGCCACTTGACCTTGAACTGCTTGCTTGGCTACTTCCACAGATTCATGAGCAGCATCCTTCAGGGCAGTCCTCTCTGCCTCTCTGTGAGACAAACAGAAAAAATTGATGAGGTGCCTCAAAGTGTACCAAGACAACAAAATTGGCATTACATTGAGATCCTCTAAATTGAGATCTCATGATTGAGACTCAAAGCTGCTGCTGCCGCTGCTGCTAGAGGGCAGAAAGGTCAAAATTTATATGATAGGGTTCAATATATAGAAGAAATTCATGCACAAACATTGCTGAGAGTTGAAGCTCAAATAAACTTCCACAGAACACTTAAAGCCACCCAAGTGCTAATAGTAACAAATATGTGCACCACACAAGTTGGCATACCGGAAAAGGCATGCAGCTGCTTCATATTTCACCATAGCACCCAAAGGCTCCCCCTGCAGTAGGCAATCCAGAGAATTACACCAATAGTTGCTAAACTCTACTAAGTTAACACTCACATATTCAACAACTATGTACTGGCTCAAACTTGGTACTTTGTCAAGACAGGTGGAAGATCACCTGGGCAGCCAATTTGGCAGCATGAATCATGCAGCCCACAGCTCTGTGACAACACTCTGGGAACCCTGCTGCCATGGATTCATCAATCTCAGATTGATCCACAATCAACTCCTTCATCAGCACAACCATGTCATTTGCAACATGAGACTGGTGTGGAATGACCAATCCATTGTTCCCTGTGTTTGGCATGACCTCTTCAACAACACCATTGCCTCCATCACTGAGCTCAGTATTTACAAATGGTGAATTGGCACTTCTAAAACCAATCGCAGGCCCTTTGGATGAAAGGGTATCCAAAGGCAGCCCTTTTGGTGTGACTGTGTCTATCTCTGCCAAACAAGTTGGTGAGTATTCTTGAACACTTGTGTCAGATGGTTTTTCTGAAATAGCATCTTTATGGACAAGCTTGCCATGGCTGCCTCCATTACTTGGGTTACCAATACACTTCTCCAACAAAGTCACTTCAGGCAGGCAGGCAGCTACTTCAGATTGAATAGTTACAGAAACATCTGTAGGTAAATCTGTCACAATCTCTGTACAATGGTGAGGCACATCATCACTCAACAGACTGTCATGAAGACAAGATAGAGGCCCCTTTTTTTTCTGGGCTTCAAAACAGCCAAGTGTTTCAGCTAATTGATGAGAGACTGGAGAAGCATGGGATCTGCACAAAACATGCACAAATCTCCAACTTGAGACCCATGTCTATCCCTCAAGCATTCAAGGCCAGCAGTTTCATACCATGTACCTTCATAAGCAGAGAATTTTCAGTTCTAGAACATGCTATAGGTCTCATCAATTATCAGGCCTACCTCTAGATTCTCCATGCTGCCTTCTTCACAGAATGCAACATACCAATGACAAGAGGACCCGGAAAATGACATTACTCAACAAGAGGACAAAACTGTCATAACAAACCAGCCTGCCACAGAGAATGTAATCTGGTAAACCCAATTGAGAACTGACCTTGCATTTGGACTTCCACCAGGCTTTTTAGCCTTGGCATTGGATCCCTGTTTCTTTCCCGATGCCTGTGAGTTGGACTGGCCTTTGTTCTTATGGCGGAGGTGTTTCTGGTAATTGCGACGTGACAGAAAGACAGGTGTCTGCTGATTGCCTCCTAAGGTGTGTGAGACTGTGCTACAGATAGGATCATAAACATCTGGATGCCAGTTCACATGAAGTTTTGGGCGTGGTCCGAGACCACTCCCTTGATGCCCTCCTCGCAGAGCTGATTTAAGAAGCTCCAATGTAGGCTGCATCCATATTGTATCCATTCGTCAATTGTCCTCTGATCCTAAAACATCATCTCACAAAGGACACCGGTCACAGTGGTCCTGCAAAGAGAGACACCAGGGCACACATATCTGTGGCATTGCAGAAGAGAACTCCACAATAACACTTTGAAGGTAAGATGATAATGTATAGGATCATAAGCTTATGAGTCTCACGTACAAAGTGTCAGACCATCACTTTCATCATCAACAGCAGTGATGAGCTACCATGCAACAATGACAAGGGCACAGTGTAGAGATAGCAATGAAGTAAATAGCACCCAAATTGATATGATGTGCAAACAGAAGTGCAACAAATAGTAAGGGAAAAGGAAGATTTGACTTCTGGGTATAAGGGAAGATGCAAGTACTTACAATCACAGATCTGGCAAAGGACAAAGTGGGGCTCCTGCTCTGTGAAGAACTGCAAAATGAAAGATCTGAAGTGTCTGACTCATGCATTGAGTCTTCACCATGCTCCAAAAGCTTAGACTCCCTGCTGACTCTTATATTTAGAGTTGACCCTGTCAATGAGGACACAGGATTGCTAGAGAGTGTCTCTCCAGCCCCTGGTTCTTGCTGAGGCTTTTTGAGTTCGAAGTTGTTTGCTGCAGTTTCTGTGGCACAGGAAAGGGCAACATCATCCTTACCTCTTTTCTTCTTTCTTTTCCGTTTCTCCTTCAGACAGAAAGCTGGTGGTAAGGAATCAAAGGCATCACTCCTGCTGCCATGGAGCTCTCTGACATCTGCAGAGATACCATTACTGGAATTCCTCCATGCTTTCGCTGGATTGCTTGCTTCTGACAGCACATTAGTGCCAGGTTTGGTATGAGCCGATATCAAGGGCAATGAGGACAGTGTGCAAGCAGAAGGCAACAGGACTCGCAGATGTGAACCCTGTGAACTTTTGGCATGATGGCAATGGCTATCACACTCAAAACACAGAGAAATTCTGCAATTCTCGCACCACAGCAACTCTCGTGCTGCTTCTTCACAGTCTTCACAAACTCTTCTTCCTCCTGTGAGGTTCTCAGAATCCTGGACAATGGACATCTGGACCATCCCACACCCCACTCCTTACAGTGAGAAAGGGGTTACAGAACAAAGGAAAAACGACAAAAGCAGGGGGGGGGAGGAGCACACAAAGCTTGTAATAGTTTTACAAGAACTAGTATTATTGTATAGAAGTCAGACTTCGACGAATACCCCCGCTTTTCTCACGAGCACAAGCGAGATCTTCAAAAAAAGAAAGTATCCAAAAAACCGTTGCTGCATTCCGGTTCATAAACCCGTTTTCTCTCCTGCCGGAACTAGATATCCCCACAACAATGTCGCTGACTAGCTAGGCCATACGGTAAAAGCAGAAGAGGGCTTATCACCAAGATATAGCTTAAAGCACAGTACTGAAGAACCACAGGACTGTCTTCTTAGAGACATTCAGTCTAATGCTGCTGCTGCTGCTGCATTTCACCACAAACCTCAGATGCAAAACAACATACCAAATACACACACACTCACACGCACTCAATTCAGCGCTTGGAAAGACTAGTTGGAGGAGGAAAACGAAACAAAAAAGAAAAAAGAATCAAAAGATTTTAGAGTTACCTCAGACTCAATGCCGTGATGGAAAGACAACTCGTAGAGCAAGCAAAACCTTCCGAAGTTTCGTCAAAAGAAGCAGCAGCAGCAGCTCCACAAGTCGAGTCGAGAGAAAAACAACGGCCGAGACAAGCAAAAAAAACAAAAAAACCTGCAAAAAAAGTACATTAGAAAGAAAGAAAGGGTGAAATCAATTTTGATGCTTTTCAGATTTTCACCCTGTCTTTCTTTTTTCCTGAGTGTCTCCACTAGTGCTACTACACATATATATATTTTCACCGCTCCTACCTGTACAGCTACTATAATTCCTCTTGAACCTTGTGCATTAAATGCTGAGTTTCAACATTTCATACTGAGCTTTAATAAAAAAAATTCCTTACTTCACGGATATCACTGAAAAAGGGATGAGCGGGTGAAAGGAGGCCCAAAGACAGGGTGAATTTACGGATTTCTCTATTGTTTTCTCATCTTCTTCCTCATCAATGTGTTCTACTATCATTATTCTTTTGACATTCGTTTCCAACATCATCTTTTTGTCTTCCTTTTCAATGTGCTTTGGCTACAATTCTTGATACATTTCATGACATTGACATTGTTCCAATTTTTAGACATTGCTTTGACATTGGTTTGTGGCTCTTTTGGGTGAACATTGTTTCTCTATTGTTTTTTAAGTTGGTGATGAAAGAGGGTTATTACATGCTTCTCTCTCCAACCGTTGACATTCTTCATAAAAAAAAATCTTTTGCATTGTTTCAACTTTGTTTGTTTTCAACTTGAAGTTAAAAAAATTGTTTTGCATTTTGTTGTTTGCAAGACATTTGTGCAAACATCATTTCTATGTTGTTTTCAAGTCAACGACCAAAAAGGGGGTTGTTGTGTTTTTCATCTTGTTTCACTTTCAACATTCTTCCTACAGAAAATATTTTTGCACCTTTTTTCAACTTTCTTTATTTTCAACTTTAAGCTAAAAAATTTATTTGCATTTTGTTGTTTGTGAAACATTTGCACAAACATTACCTCTATGTTGTTTTTAAATCAATGACTAGAGAAGAGGTTGGTGCGTGCTTCATCTTGTTTCACCTTTGACATTCTTCTTACATAGAAGCTTTCTACACCTTTTTTTCAACTTTTTTTTATTTTCAATTTAAAACTAAAATTTCTATTTTGCATTCTTGAATTTTGGAGTTGTTATTGAAGGTTCCTCCAACTTGCTACCAACAACCTATCTTAAGCTTCTTTTCATTTTATATTTTTTGTTTTTTTTTCCCTCAATTTTGCAATCTATGGATGAAGCAAGAAACAAAGTCATCCTCATAATGGGATGCATGTTGTTGCTTCATATTGTTGATCAAATATTTAATTCCCCTTCTCAACCTCTTTTTTTGAATGTCAATTCTTGTTTTGTGAATCCAACTATTGCCCAAAGGAACATGTTGATTCTCCCTTCTATGGCTACTATGCATGATTTTTAGTCTTCTACTATGCTTCATGCTTTTTCCTATGATTTCGGTGATTAGGTGAAATTGAAAAGCACAATTGATTTTCTAGAATTCTATTTACTAAATTTTAAAATGATCAATGGGTGGAGAATTTTAGAATGTCCAAGTCAACCTTTTTAAGATCATTGAAAATTTGAAGCCTACTATTTCAAAACAAAATACCAAATATTGAAATACCATTCTAGTTGAAACAAAAGCTTGTTCTATCTACAAATTGGCACATGGTGTTAATTTCCTTATTTATAATGAATTATTTGCAATAAGGAAGTCCATTATTTTATGTGGTGTTGCATGAATTTGTTCCTATAGAGAACAATATTTTAGAAAATTAATAACTTGACTTAAAATAGTTGAAATGAAATATATTATGAAAGATTTGAAGGTATGGTGTGGTTTGCTTTCGGTTCAAGGTGCCATCCATGGCACCCATATCTTCATCTCCAAACCTTCCTATTTTCCATAATACTACTTTTATTTCAAAACATGAAAATATTTTATAAGTGTTCAAGCTATGGTAGATTGTAAGAAAATATTTGGTGATGTTTTAATAAAATTGTCATGTAGTGTTAATGATTCAAGAGTCTTGAAAAAAATTGGGTTATATAAACATGTTCAACATTGTGATTTGTTTGTTATCAATAAAGGTTTTTAATATGACATCCCATTTTACTTTCTTGGTGACAAAAGTTATCCCCTCATAAACTAGATCATGAAGTCATATAAGGAAGAAGGAACCCACACCATCATAGAACTTCTGTACAATAGAAAACATAAGGAGGTCATTCTATAATTGAAATTTTAGTTAACATCTTTTAAAACATTTTTAAAACTTTTACACAAATCTAATTTGAATGTTATTTTTCACTAGACAAAATCCTTCAAAATGCAACCAATGCATTTGCAATTATGTGTAATTAATTATCATTTGCAACTAGCTTTAATCGTCTTTGCAGCACCATTGACCATTTTTGCAATTTTTTAAAAACTACATCTACAAATTAATCATTTTTTCATCTTACATTTAAAGATTATTTTCATCCATGATCATGCCCATATGTCCCTATAATTACAAATGGAACCAAGCTTAATCGCACCACTAAGGTGTCAACATAGCCCTTTTTTATATACATATGTGTATTAATAAAATTTTGAAAAGTATACATACTTTTGCTAAGTTCTATTAGGGGTATAATGGGGGTATGTTTCCATGAATGTATTTATAAAATTGTATGTAGTTTGTATTTAAGAAAATTAATTACCAACTTACATATGTCCATCTATTTACTTAGCCTAAACTACCTACCACTCTACATATGTTTTTTTTTATCTAACCTAGGTTGCCTACCTACTTACCTAATTATTAGTTGATAAATAATAGTTAATCATTTGTATTCATATTTAATAATTAATAAATAATTTAAAAATTATTTATTTTTATATGAACTATTAATCATTCATTTATTCATTTGTGAATTATTGATTAATATTAATATTTTTTAGTTAGTTATTACTTATATATTAATTAAATATTATAATTAATAAGTTGGGTATTTAATTAATATTTTAGTAATTTTTATTTTAAAATAATTAATAATTTAATTAGTTAAATAATTAATCGTTTACTTATCTACTTAATTATATAATTTAAGAAATATATATATACAAAAGATATGAGATAAACTTTGTAATTACAACCTAGTTTGCAACTAAATTGAAAATTCAAATGTTATCCCATGTGTTTTGTCCTCCACTTCCATCTTGAAAATTATATAACAAAAAGGCTTTTGTACTACATTTTTCATATAAAAAACACGTGCCATTTTGGATGAACCAATTTTAAAAAGTTAACTCTAAAAGTTTTTTTTTTTAATTAAATATTTACTTAGCAACCCCCTAATTTACCTACCTCCCTAAACTACTTACCTACCTAGTTTTAATTACTAGGTAGTTTAAGGAGGTACCTACATCAGCTACCTATTAACCTACTCAGTTTCACCGACCTATTTACTTATTTAATTCAACCTACCTACATACTTCCCTAGTTTAACTTACCTACCCATGTATGTACTATGATGCACATATGTACATACCTACCTACTTACCTATTATGACCTACCTACATAAATATTGATTTTAATTTATTTTTGCCAAAGTTTCAAAAAATGCCACATTGCATATTTGTATTATGCATGTGTCATTATCTAAAATTATAATAGATGAAAAATATCCATTATTTATTTGTAAAACAAAAGTTTATAAACATTTTTCATTTAGCATGTGTCATTATGTAAGTTGATGATTTTAATGATATATATGGATGACATACAATAATATACGAATGGTGAAATATTGATTGACTATTGATTTCATCCACACTTACAACTAATGTTTTATGCAACTTATTTAATGTACCTAGGTAGTTTTTAGTTACAAATGTCCTTTGCAACTATAATATAATTAATTACCAATGGTAGTTTTTTTTTTCCAATTTTCCTTCGACGTTTATCCCGAATGTTTTTACCTATTGTTGTATGTTTCATAATTTACTATGGAATGAAGATGAAGCTAACATTAAATGATTGTTACACATCATTGAATAAAAAACATATGAAGCAATCATTTATTTCATAACTTTAGACTTCAAGAATTGACCATGCGTAGGATGATCTAGATGCCCAACAACAAATTGAGGGGCAAGAGAGGTTTACAAAGGTCTAGAAAAGGCAATTAACTTATTACCTTGGTAGATAAAAACATTTATTTTAAGAGTTCACATTCTTAAACCTTCAATTTACAAATGTCCTTAAAGAATCTATGCATTATTTGTCCAAAAAAATCAATAATCAATTTCAATTTGAAAAAATCATTTAAAACCCTATTCATTTTTTATCAATGAAAAAAAATCAATATGAAAATCATTTATCATTGACCATGTTGTTTTTAGGAGCATCTATTGTGTTGTTACTATTGTTGTTGTTTTGTGTAGTTTCAAAAACACCATATTCATGACTTCAACCAAATTAATAATAATTGTTACCATATTTTCTTGGTTTCAATTAATATATTTGTCTTGTGTTTTGAAATACTCTAGTTGTTTTTCAAGCAAAAGTTCCTATATGCAAGCTCAATTCTCCTCCATAAGCAAATTATTAACATGTATGTAATCAATTCATTTTATAGGTAATCTAATCCTCCTTTCTATCATTTTAGCCATTGTCTTATGAACTAAAGAATAATTCCTTTTCATTCATGTATTCCTTACTAATTTATATCATGTTGTTTTGTTGCATCTTGTTTTGATAATAGAGGTTGAGGTTGAAGGATTTGACCTTAGGTTTGTAATGGAACAATTATGGTGGCATTTGAAAAAAATTGAAGCTTGGGTTTGGGTTAGTTGTCGGTGTTTGCAAAAGAACAATCGTATTTGTGTAGCTCTTGACATGCATTGGCAAGGGTGTAATTATAGGTTGGTCAAACTACATCCATGTTTCATCAATGTTAATAATTCCAAGAACAATCGTATTTGTGTAGCTCTTGACATGCATTGGCAAGGGTGTAATTATAGGTTGGTCAAACTACATCCATGTTTCATCAATGTTAATAATTCCATGATTGGTACCACCTTCAAACACATTGAAAATCTAAAAATTTGATTACATCTTGGGAGGGGGTGAAATGGGTGGTGAGTCATCAAGGTTGATGGGGTCTTGCAAATTACTAGCTTGATTGAAGATATCATTTCCACCATCCATCCAATCTATCATGCATGGTGGCTAGAAAATGAGTATGGTATTGAGAAATTCTTGAACCACATTGTATAAAATATTTCCAAATTTTCATGGAAGGCCATGTCCAATTCTTTCTTGAACAAATACATTCCAATAGTATACATTGTGCCTTGTCCTAACATTGTAATCATTTTTTTTGTTTTTACAAGTCATTTTGTTCCTCATGTGTGTGGAACAACCTATTTTCATGACTAATGAGGCAATTTGTTCATGGACTTAATCATTGTTGTCTTGAATTAGTTTCTACCATCTACCTTGTCCAAATTTGCAAGGTGTTTTTTTTGTTTGGCCATGAACAAAACTAGGAGTTCAATTTGTTCCCATTTGGGTCGCCATGGCTTTTTGTCATGAATTTCCAAACTACCGAAATTCTAGTTGACAACCACCTTCTTCCATTTTTCTTCCTTGTTGGCCTAACTATTTGATCAATGGATTGTGTTGTATATGTTGTGGTAAAAAACATGTAACATAAAAAATATGACTACGTACATATGTGTCAATTATTTTTAATAATTGCAATCAATGTTTTTTCATTGTATTAATGTCTTCGGGTTTTTTTTTTACAAATTTTCAATGTGAATTTATGTTTATGTTTGGAGGCATTGAAATGCAAAACAAGGTTCATTGCCATCTTTTGACTTATATTTCCAAAGACTTGAACTAGACCTCATATCATTGGAGATTTGTGGGTTTGTTGCAATTTTTGTGGCAAAAAAAGAAAAGGTATTATGCTTTATACTTCCAATTCATTTTATGTCAAAGTATTCCTATTCTTTTTTTATTTTTTGTTGCAAGTTTGCTCAAGATCAAGAAGCAATTAATGATGTTTTTGGGGTTTTTACATTGACAAAATCTCAAATTCAAAAGGAGTTATTAATGTTTTGCTTTCATTTCATTATATGTTGATGTATTCTTATTTTTAGGTTTTTTTGTTGCAAGTTTATTCAAGATAAGAAAAACTACTAATGTTTTTTGTGCTTTTCTTTTTGTAATTCAACTCAAATTCAATAAGTTTCAAATTTGCAATGGTAAATTGCTTATATTCATGTGTTCGCCCTTATTCTTTGAATTGCTTCAAAATTGAAATGCCAAATATGTCCATGCTTGCTTACAGACCTTTCTTGTTCTAAGTAGTTACTCACAAAATGTGTCTAACAATCACCTTCATCACAAATAATAACGATGAATTACCATGACTACCCAATGATTTCATTAACACCCAACATTGGGTGTACATAAGCAAATAATTATCTACCGATAATTTCATGCAAACTATTATAAAAAATTGGCATCTTGAGTTTTTGTCACATTTTCAAAAGCAAGGAAAAAGTTCAATTATGATGTTGTTTAGGCACTCAATATACATAGTTAATCAAAAAGTCAAAAGTATCCTCATTTAAATAATAACAAGTTTGTGAAGTTAGGCTTCATTTCTTTTAACTTGTTTACGTGTGAACAAGCATCCAAGACCTTAATACAAAAGCCATGAACAATATTGGATTTTTTAAAACCATAATTTGTTGAACATATGAAAATACTATTTGCCTAAAATGTAATCTTAGTAAGACATTTACAAGTTCATGAAGCTAGGACAAAAAAAATAAGAACAAATAATACCATACCATTTCAAGGTATGATATTTGAACATTACCATTCAAAGACAAATTTTCATTTATTGTTCATGCTACCTAATTAAAAAGTACACCACCACCATGAGCAAATTTGGAAGACTTTTTCTATGTCCTAATTGCAACTTTTTTTCTATAGCATCTCATACCATTATGTTGATGAACAATACACCATAAATGATTATATGAAGGGCAAAATAACTTTAAAATAACTTGTACATTACTATGCAACAAAGCTAAACATATGTGCATAAAGTTGTCATAAATATGTGCAATGTGGTAATTGATTATAAAACATGAAAGGTCCATGACATGGCTTGGCCAGTGTGATGCAAGACCACCAAAAAGCTAGTAGAGATCAATTTGTAACTTGACATTTCTATACATTATTACAACTAAAAATGTTGTGAATCTTGCAAGCCACATATGACCTCTTACTTGCTGAATTCATATTTGCATGTTTCAATGTACGTTTTTCTATAGGAGAGGGTGTTAAAGGTTAGAGTTTAGTTGAAGATTTGTTTGAAAGAAACCTCATGTCTCTTTTCCAATGCCATTGCATTGTTAAAAACCTTTTAAACATTCATGGAAGATTTATTTGATGGACATCTACAACAACCAAGTGGAATTTTTAAGGGAAACAAATTGAATTAAAGTATATGTTCTATTGAACTTTCCAATATCATAAACAAAAATTGAAAAAAGATTATGAAAAATGATATACATATCATATCAATAAATGGCCATAGATGGGACATCTACAACACTTCAACAAGATGGACTTATACAACTTACCTAATTAAAGTTTTACCCAAAAAATAAGAAAGAATGAACACCATAAAGGAGAGAATATTTGATGCCACGTCTTTAATTTTGTCTTCTGTTGGCAATACCTTGTGTTTCACATGTCAATAGTACTTTCTATTTCCATAATTAATGATTTTCCACCTATTTGTCCATATCAACCACAATTTGGTCAATGGAGTCATCAAAATCCTTGAAAATTATTATGTTATTTCCCTTCCTATTAGTAAAAATATTGTTTCATTGAAAAGGTCTACAATATTAGTTCCTAAAAAGTTGGGAGTGCACATACCAATGATCTTCAACAAAAAACTATTAGTAAACTTCTTGTTGCCAACATGCACCTTGAGAATATCATCTTTTCCTTTCACAAAAGGAACCTCCACCATCATCCATAGGAAAAGATAAAGATAAATGCAACACCCACCATTTTGAATTAAAATGAAGAGACAAATTCCAAGATGAACACAAAACTTCACAATGGTCCTAAAAGGAAGAAAATAGAAATTCCTACAACTTTTGCTTGTGCAGATGTTTTTCATGTGAGATACCAATTATTAGGTGGTGAATAAAAACCAACTTTTAGTTTACAAATCCCAAGTTTTGGTTTTTGATAAAAAAAAATTTTAAAGTGGGAAGGATTCATCATGGTTTTGTGGGTGAATACACATCGATCCCAAAAAAAAAAATTGAAATATCTTCCAAATAATAATTTTTTTAATGTAATGAATAAATATATTACATTTATTATTATTATTATTTAAAATTTAGATATCATGATTGGGTATTATATTTTCATTTTTTTCAATCCAACTTAAGGTATTAGTGTTTTCGAATATCCATCCTTTATTTATTAATTGAAAATTAGCAAATTTGGATATCAAAAATTCAAAAATTTGCCCACCACTTCAATTAGTTGCCAAAAAAAATTTGGGGCAAAAAATCTCCAAAAGGAAACGTCTTTTTTTGAAAGGGAATATTTTTGTCACAAATATTTTTTTCTAAAAAATATTTGCAAAAAAATCATAAATTTATTTTTAAAAAAAATACCCACAATAATAAATTATTATTATTATTGACTACAACTTTTTAAATACCTCTAAAAATGTGTCCCCAAAATTGTTTAAGATTGTTTAAATATTTTTCGTCACCTTAGTTACATCAGGAAAATTTTTAAAAAACAAAGTTAAATGTGAGCCTACAAACCTAACCTCATTAGTAACATAACGTATTTACTAACAATTAACCTTGATATCCAACTTTGGATTTGATATCCATGTCAAATATTAGCATCTTTGATATTTAATCTTAGATTTAATATGCAAGCCAAATATCAACATTTTTGATATTTTGCACCCGGATATCATCTCATATATCACCCCTAGTGATACCCACCAAATGTCATTTTTGATATCCAAGCTGATATCCATATTTTCCGGATATTTGCCTAACATTAATATAATCCCAAGTCGTATGTCATCAAATCACTTTTGGCGGTTAAAAATTCCAAAGTTCACACAAATTTGTAATTTGTTTTATATATTTTTATGTGAGTTCCATTGTGGCAGATGGTTTTGTGCATATTTCATTTCAAGTTTTGGGCTTGGATTCCTACTATTTGTAAGTGAATAAATCTTTTGAATCACAAAAAGTATAAACATTATTATTATTTTGGTTGTGTTTTGCACATTAGTGCGTTTAGCCTAAGTGTCACATAAGCTATGTTAGTTAATAGGTTAAGCTAGGTAGTTCGTTAAGTAATTAATTACATAATTAGTAGTAGCACTACATTAACATGTGTCTTAATTCATTATGTATTTCACCAAATTTTGGATGAACTTGGACAAACTTATTGTGGTGAAAGTGGTTAATTGTTTAATGAACAAAGACTAGTTGTTATAGACAAATGAATTCACTAATAGCTACATGAATTCATTAATAGTTGATTCAATAATAACTAATCAAATTCAATGGTAGTCAATCCACTAACAATTAATCAATTTTAAGCTATTCTTAGGTTTATGCACATTAAAATAAATTATTCCTAAGCTATTACATGTTAAAATTTTAACCTACTCCTAGGTTATTATAGTTTATTCTACTTTAGGTTGTTATGTATTGTTCCAAATTATTTGCTTCGAACTATTTTGGTTATTCCACCTTAGGTTATTATACCTTAAGTTATTCTCAATTATTTCACCCTTGGTTATTTTAAGTTATTCTAAATTATTCCACCCTCAACTATTTTTAGGTATTTAAAGTTATTCCACCTTAAATTATTTTATACTAATTTTAATTATTTAAAATTAATCCAATTTAATTTATTTTAGGTTATTTCACCTTAAATTATTTAAAACTATTTGACCTTATATTTTTCTTGGTTATTATAGGTTATTCCACCTTAGTTCATTATGAGAATTTGCGTCCACCAAAATCACACTACTTTACAACTAAAGCTCAAAAAATAATTCATATACAACTATTATGCAATTATCCCCTAGAAATACAAGGTTTGATTAAATAAATTACCATATCAAAAAAATAGTTATTTATATTATAGTTGCAAATGACTTAAAAATGGGTTTTCTATATGGTAATTTGTATGCATTGTACATACATTTATAGTTAACCATGTTTGATTTTTTGAAGAGTTATATTATATTTACATGTGGCAATTATTTTAGAACTATTATAAACATGTCACTAACGCAATAACTATGTTATAACTAGTGTACAATGTACATACATGTGATCATGCCATGTGTCTACATTTTCACCTTCCATTATGGGATACATTGGCAACTAGTTTTCAATTATGATGTCCATTAATACAACTAGTAAGGGCATTAAACTACTATTGTTCAGCTATGTTGTGACTATTATGTAACAAATTATAATTTTATAAAGATATAAATTCATATGTAAGATTTTATTTAAAAAATTATTGTTTCAATAATTTGACTATTAAATTTTAACTATACTTAATGCATTTAATTAGTTTGAAAATGAATTGTTTTGAAATTTATAATTTTATTGTAATAAATTGCATTGTATATACAATGAGTTGTAACTTTTGTAATTCATGCAACTTATCTTGTAGCATTCAAAACATAGAAATATTGTGAGTTGCAAATGGTCATTACAATTCAAAAACCGAGTTGCAAGGCTAGTTGCAAAAGATCCTTTTTTTCATAGTGGATTTTTTTTGTTAATCCACTTTAAACTATTTAATGTTAGTTTAACCTAGGTTATTTTTCATTATTTTAGTTCATTTTATATTAAGTTATTATACTTTATTTTTAAAAATCCATCTTATGTTATTTTAGGTTATTATACCTTAAGCTATTTTAAATTATTTTAGGTTATTCCACTTGAAGTTATTTTAGATTATTCTATCATAGACTATTTTGAAATGTAACCTATAATAACCTAAGGTAAAATCACATAGAATAACATATAATTATAGCCTTGGGTAACCTATAATAACCTAAAGTAGAGTAACTTAATATAAATGAGAATAACCTAAAATGGAATAGCTTAAAATAATCGAGAACAACCTATATTTTTTCTAGGGTGAAATAACATAGAATGATAGAAGGGGGAATAACTTTAAAAAACCAAAAACAATTTAATGTACATAACTTTAAATAGTTTTGGGAATAATAACCTATAATAATTTAGAATAACTTATGGTGGAATATCTTATAATAGCCAAAAATAGCTTATGTTGGAATAACTTAATGTGGAAACCAATAATAATTGAAATGATATAGGGTAAAATAATTTAAAATAACTTACGGTACAATAATTTATAATAATTTAGGGTACAATAATGTAGGGTATTTAAAATCACAACATAAAAATATTTATTTACTGTAATGAATTATTTCAATTGATTTACAGTAATTACAATAATTACAATAAATAAATATTTATGTTAGTGAATTGTACCCCACTTTTGGATTAATGTATATCTAATAGGTAGTACTTATGACTAAGTTATAATTGGATTATAATTAGACTATAATTATGTTACAATTAAAATGTTTATTCCATATTGTTTGTCTTCCATTTCAAATTTTAAAGTTATATAATGAAGTGCACTAAAAATGTTGGAAAACATTTTTAAAAATGAAAATGGAATAACCATTTCAAACAAATCAATTAAAAAAGAAAAAACTTCAAAGGTTAACCCAAAATGAAATAGGATTTTTTAAACTAAATGCCATGTGGCCTAAGTCTAAATTTAGTTTTAAATGGCAAGTGGCATAACCTAGGTTCCGCATGGTGTAGGTTTAAACCTAGATTAAAGCCACACATGTTATTAAGGTCTAACCTATCTTACGTGCCACGTAATCTAACCTAAGTGGAATCTGTTTGAGCTTAACCTAGGTGTTGTGTGGCCTAACCTAATCTAAGTGACTTATGTTTAAATACCACATGGTTTAACTTAACCTACTTGTGGCCTATGTTTAGAAACCATGTGGCATAACTTACACCTATGTTTATGTGGCCTAACTTAGGTGTCATGCAACATAGCCTATGGATGTGGATGCATCACATTCATTGAAGTATTAACTAAACCTTGTACCTAATTTAATTGCAACATATTCAAACTTGCATATTAAAATTTGATGATGTCATGCAATGTCAACTAGTGAAATTCATCAAGTAATGGTTGTAGTTGAAAGCAACCATTAATTATAATGTTGATGTCACTTGCAATCAAAATGGTTTAAAATGGCTATTGTTTTGGTGTTGGCATGTGATTGATGTTTGCAATTGAAATGTCATTTTCAATTTGTGCTTGTCAATTTTGGTGGTTTTTAATTGCAAAATAATATATTTTAATTACAACAAATATTCTCCAATTAAGTTAGATGTTTCCAACTACAAATTGTAATTGAAAATGAGTTGAATAAATAGTTGCAAATGTGGGGTTTTCCTCTTAATGCCAAAATCTTGGAACATGGACGATAAAACAATAAATTTTCGTAAGTTTAGTAAAAAGGATATCATTGAACAAACTTTATTTTGCATTAGTTGATGGTTTGTGCATGAGTCTAAAGGACAATTCAAATATTTTTCATTTACATGGATGAATGATGTCACATGGATGAATGTCATCTACAATAATGTACTTCTCATTTTTTTGTTTGTTTTGAGGATGTTTAAATTATTGTCTAAATTTACAAGATTTATTTATTTACAAAATATTAAATTTGTAGATGAACTTCATGACATGTAAAATATTTTTTAAAATAATGATTTTTTTTATTGATGCATTGATTTGAGTTGGTTTGAATATATAATAAGAAATTGGGAAATTGTTGGTGCCATGTTAATGCTAATAATGAAGGCACTTTTTAAAAACTATTTGTGGAACCCACAAAATATTTCCAAAAAATGGAAATGTTGAATAAATATAATATTAAAATTGAATGTCTTATTATTTAATAAAATCTTTGGGTGTGAAACTTGTGAACTTAAATATGTTTTAAATTCTGAAATTTGATCAATTACTATAATATATAATAGCTTCATACTATGGCAAGTTTCAACATTTAAATGTTGAATAATTATTTTATTTTGAAGATTCCATGCCAAAAATAGGATAATAAAAAAAATTAATTTTTTTCCATACTTTCATTTGCAAATATTGTTCTTTGAATTATATACATATATACTGAAAAAAAATATAAATATTGTTAAAGCCACAAGGGTATTATGGATAATTTATATTTTGTGTTAGTTAAAAGGTTTAATAACTATATGTTGAGTTGTGTGTTAATATTTTTGAAGCCAAGCCTTTGAATGTGTATTCCAAATTTACTTATTTATTTAGATGTTTTGTATTTTTCAAGGTTTCTATTGCATTTGCCTTTGTAAGTTGACCCTTTTGGTAAGACTACTAATTACATGTAACAAAAACATTCACCCTAGAAAGCTTAATTTGATATTGACAGTCATCATTAATTTTCATGGTGAACATTTATAATATGCTCTACCCAATAATTTTATTGGATGGTCATTGTTATGGGAAAAAAATGGTAACAACAATCTATTATTTAAATATCATGTTTCACAAAAATAGTTTTTGCACAATGCACAATTAAAGCTTACATTACATTGAGTTTGAAAATAGTCTTGTACCTTTTTTGTTCCACAAGATAAATGTTTTATTTCCTTGGTGTAGCTATTCCTTTCATTGTGTGGGATGCAACACATTGTTTCTAAAACAAATTTCACCCATGGTCAATATGCAACCTTATAACATTAATTTTCATATCGAAATTAGTTATTTACTTTTTTCCAACCCCACCCTTAAAACTAAATTGAGATTGCAAAAGGTGAGAGATTATTAATAGCAACCCATTTGGACCAATCAAACCATTTAACCAATCAACAATAGGTGTTAAGCTTTGTTGGGCTTTTTTGGTAGCTCATCGTCGTAAGCAAAAATGTTGGGTTGAAACCATTTTGTTGAACAAAACCAAAATGTTTTAACTTTTTTTTTCATCCAAATTTTGTTGTGCAGTGCATTGGTGGAGTTGCTTTGAAAGACGTGACAGTATTTTGTTAAAATAATGTGTAATCAAATTCATTTGTGAAATTCAACATTGTTATAAATGAATTTAGTTGTGAATTTGACCTACTTATGAAATTGAAGCATGCACATACTATTAATAAGTCACATGACCAAGGCAAAACATTTCACATCATGGTGTTGAAATAAATTTTTAAAAAAATAATTTAAAATGTTTATCACATGGTGAGTGGGTTCAAAATGTGTCATAAGTTTGGAACTCATAAATTTTAATGGATCAAAATCCACACACATGAAATGGAAAATGACTTTACCACCACAAAAATGTCGAATGGGTGTGGAGTCATGCATAGTGAAATTGTCATTAGCTTAATTTAACAACAAAACAATACATCATATGGTTTATGTGGAATTGTTGTCAACCAAGTTTTAACCAAGTTTTAGCAGTTTATTTGACTTGAATTAAGTTCACACCTTATCTAATCAATCAAGCTTTTGTTACAACCTTTTATTGATCAACTTTAGCTTTTCAATACTAAAGTGTGTGTTGTCATTGTTGAAAAAGCTTCAACATTTGTTATGTAAACTCTTATATAAAAGTGCATCAATTCAAAATTGCTTCCCCCGATTGTTGGTTCCTAGAGGTTAAAGTTATACTAAAACTATCGTGTTCACAATGAATGTTGGTTAAAGTTATACTAAAACCATCGTGTTCACAATGAATGTTGGTTAAAGTTATACTAAAACCATCGTGTTCACAATGAATGTTTTCGTGCATTTCCAACCCAATTGTTGGTGAACACAAGTTTTGTGGATCACATTTTGGTTTATTGGTAGTTAACCATTTGTTCAATAAACAACCATTTTCATTTTAATTAATGTTAGCTTTCATCTTTGAAGCATATGGTGTTTTTTTAACCCCCCACAAAAATATATAGGAAACAAGTTTTGTATGTTTCCTTCTTAAACATTATTGTACTTTTGATTAGTTATACCCAAAAAAACAAAGCATTATGTGGAATAGTTGCAAACATACTTCTAACTATCATAATTGTAATTAAAATTTATCATAGTAGCACTTATGGTTTAAAAACTAATATTTTGTGATTGAACAAATGTATATTATTCCACATAATTTGTGTATGTGAATGCCAAATATGTGTAAGGTAAAGCCCAAGGGTGGGGGGGGGCACTCCCAAAATGTGGGGCCTTTAATCCTAAACCTTCATGTTTTCAAACGCCCCCACCCCAAGGGCATTGTGCATATCACAAGGTGCTAGGAACAATGTGTTTTTTTTTTTCTTTTCTTGCTATCAAAATTTTGG